>Ga0105245_10000048_pt1 | contig 128723 bp, 121 predicted proteins | sample KBSM54metaG_FD_81523 | JGI IMG/M metagenome (GOLD analysis project Ga0105245, IMG submission 81523) | Miscanthus rhizosphere microbial communities from Kellogg Biological Station, Michigan, USA - KBS M5-4 metaG | ecosystem: Host-associated > Plants > Roots > Rhizosphere > Soil | place... | reverse complement strand
TCGACGGCGCGATGAGCGCGCTGGCGCTGGCGCTCGACAAGAAAGCGCTCGAGCCGGTGCTGCTCGACGTGCGTCAGCTGTGCTCGTTCTGCAACTACCAGCTGGTGCTCTCGGGCCGCTCCGACCGCCAGGTCGACGCGATCGCCGACGGCATCGAAGCCGGCCTGAAGGCCGAGGGCCTCCGCCCGATCGGCGCCGAGGCCGCGCGCTCGAGCGGCCAGTGGGCGCTGCTCGACTACGGCGACTTCGTCGTTCACGTGTTCTTGCACTCCGCGCGCGAGCACTACGACCTCGAAGGTCTGTGGAACGACGCGCCGCGGATCGCGATCGAAGTGCCGCCCGACGCGCGGATCCCGCTCGACGAGCAGTACGAATCGTCGCTGGTTTCGTGAAGATTCACCTCGCCGCGGTCGGCAAGCTCAAAGAGCCGTACCTGGTCGCCGCCGCCGAGGAGTACGTCAAGCGCCTGCGGCCGATGTGCACGCTCGTCGTCCAGGAAGTGAAGGACGATGCCGCGCTGCTCGCCGCGATCCCGCAGAACGCGCACCTCTACGCGTTCGACGAGCGCGGCGAGATGGTGTCGAGCACGCAGTTCGCCGACCTGATCGCGGCCGAGCAATCGCACGGCGGTGGCGCACCCGTGGCGTTCGCGATCGGCGGCGCCGATGGCCACAGCGACGCGGTCCGCAAGCGCGCGAAGAAGCTGCTCGCGTTCGGCAAGATGACGATCGCGCACCGGCTCGTCAGGATCCTGGTGCTCGAACAGATCTATCGCGGCTTCAAGATCATCCGCGGCGAGCCGTACCACCGCGACTGATCAGCGCTTCGCATCCTTCATCGCGCGATCGATCTCGCGCTTCGCGTCGGCGTCCTTCTTCGTCGCGCGCTTGTCGTGCTGTTTCTTGTTCGTGACGAGCCCGAGCTCGACCTTCACGCGATGGCCCTTGAAGTAGAGCGCGAGCGGGATCAGCGTGAAGCCCTTGATCTGGGTCTTGGTCTCGAGCTTCGCGATCTCGTGCTTGTGGAGCAGCAGCTTCCTGACGCGCTCGATATCGTGATTCCAGCGATTGCTCTGCGAGTACTCGTTGATCGTGATGCCGTGGAGGAACGCCTGGCCCTTGCGGACCTCGACCCAGCCGTCCGCGATCACGACGTGCGCGCCGCGCAGGCTCTTGACCTCGGAACCGACGAGCTGGATCCCGGCCTCGAGCTTCTCGTGAATGAGATAGTCGTGCCCCGCCTTGCGATTGGTCGCGATGACCTTCGTGATTTCTTCGGCGGAGGCGCGCATCTCACCACTCGCCGATGTTCGGCATCGACGTCCACGGCTCGGCGGGCGCCTTCGACTCGCCGCGCTGGAGCAGCTCGACCGAGATCAGATCGGGCGATCGCACGAACGCCATGTGGCCATCGCGCGGCGGCCGCGAGATCGTGTAGCCGAGATCGATGAAGCGCTGGCACGCGGCGTAGATGTCGTCGACCTCGTATGCGACATGACCGAAGTTGCGCCCACCGGTGTACGGATCCGTCTGATCCCAGTTGTGCGTCAGCTCGATCTGCGGTGAGTCACCTTCGCGTTCGCCGAGGAACACGAGCGTGAAGCGGCCCTTGTCGTGATCGCGCCGGCGCAGCTCGCGCAGGCCGAGGCCTTCGCAGAAAAACCGCAACGCCGCGGGTAGGTCGCGGACGCGGATCATCGTGTGCAGGTAGCGCATGGCGGTTGGTTAGCATTCTTGGATATGCTCGCGCCATGAGCGAGCCGAACGTGTTGGTCAACTTCCGCCTCGACAGGGACAAGCCCTTGCGGGTGCGCTGGCTGGCGACCGATGGCGTCCCCGGTGATGGCTACAAGGCCCAGGTCACCGGCGTCCTTCTGCCGGATGGCGCCCGGCTGGAGATGGACTCTAGCGCGATCATGGAGCAAGCCCACCCCGATCCCGGCGGCGGGCTCGGCGCGTATTTCGTGACGTTCAACGGCATGGTCGGCTACGCGAAGGACCATCCCGATCGCAAGCATATCGACGCGTTCGAGGATCAGGAGATCGAATACGACCTCGAGTTCGTCCACGAGGAATCGGGCCGGCGCGCGGTCGATAACGAGGACTTCAAGATCGTCGACAAGCCGCGCGGCTGGGCGCACAAGCTGACCAAGCGCGCGCCGTCGCAGCCGGCGCCCGGATAGTCGATGATCGAAGAACGGCCGAGCGTCACCGCCGCGTGGGTCGCGCTGATGCGGACCTGCGGTGCGGTGTTGCCGCCCGAGTATCGACTCGCCGACGATCCGTACGGTGCCGCGCTCGCCGGCATGCGCGGCGTCGAGCGCTTCGCGGATACCCGGATCGGTCGCGCGCTCGCGTTGCGCCCGGGGTTCGGCACGTTCGTCGCGTACATGCAGGTCCGGACCCGCGTGCTCGACGACTTCGCGCGAGAGATCGCGAAGAAGCCGGGCGCTCAAGTCGTCGTGCTCGGCGCGGGTTACGACTGCCGCGCGATCCGGCTACGCGAGCTCGCACACGTGCCGGTGTTCGAGGTCGACCATCCTGCGACGCAGCGCCGCAAGCAGCGCGTGCTCGGCCAGCTCGGCGTGACGTCGCCCGCGCACTACGTGACGTGGAACTTCGAAGAGCGTCCGCTCTCGGAGCTGCCCGACGAGCTCGCGCGCGCAGGTCTCGATCGCGATGCCCCGACGCTGACGATCTGGGAAGGCGTCACGATGTACCTGACCGAAGGCGCGATCGACGCGTCGCTGCGCGCGATCCGCGCGTGGAGCGGTCCGGGCAGCCAGCTCGCGATGACGTACTTCGAACGCACGCGGATCGCGCACCCGTCACCGATCTTGAAGCTGATGCGCGCGACCGTGAAGAGCGTCGGCGAGCCGTTCATCTGGGGCTGGCAGGCCGAAGAGGTCGCGCCGTATCTCGCACCGCGCGGCTGGCGCGTGATCGAGAATCGCTCGCTCGACGATGCCGCGTACGACCTGTGGCCCGCGGAGCTCGCGAAGAACGTGAACGCGCGCGGCAGCCGCTACGCACTCGCAGAGGTGACGTGATGGCGTTGCAAGCGACCATCCGCAAGTTCGAGATCGCGCTCGCGCACGCCGACAAGGAGATGTACGAGTCGCTCGAGCTCCGCGTCGCGCAGCATCCTTCGGAGAACGAGCGCTACCTGGTCGCTCGCGTGCTCGCGCGCACGCTCGAGCACGCCGAAGGGCTCGAGTTCTCCAAGGGTGGCGTCTCGGACGACAGCGAGCCCGCGCTCGTCCAGCGCGATCTGCGCGGCGATCTGGTCGCGTGGATCGAGGTCGGCTCGCCGACTCCGGATCGTCTCCACAAAGCGGCGAAGGCCGCGCCGCGTGTAGTCGTCTATACGTGGAAGTCTGGTGCCGCGCTGCGTGAAGCGATCGCCGAGCGCGGCGTGCATAAAGGCGATGCGATCGAGATCGTCGAGCTCGCACAGGAGTTCCTCGACCAAGTTGCCTCGACGGTGGAACGCACGAATCGCTGGGACATTTCGGTCACTGGTGGGGTGATTTACCTGACGATCAATGACCAGCTGTACACGTGCTAAGATCGAGTCTCCGTCAGGAGCTAGCCATGAGATTCCTTATTCTCTCACTGTTGGTCTTGGGCGCTTGCTACAGCGAAGAGCCCGGCGTCGAGTACGGCGGTAGCGCGTATGTCGGAGCACCACAGATGGAAGTCGTTTCGCCCGGCGTCCAAGTCGTCGCGGACTACGACTACCCGGTGTTCTACAGCGACGGCTTCTACTGGCGCTACGACGGTGGCCTCTGGTACCGGTCCGGCTTCTACAACCGCGGTTGGGCCGTCTCGTACAACGTCCCGTACGGCGTCCGTGGCATCGGTCATCCCGAGTACTACGCGCACTATCGCGGCGGCTACTACGGCAACGGCGGTTACCGCGGCGGCTACCGCCCGAACGCTGCATGGGGCTCGCCGCGTGGCGGCGGTGGCGTCCGCACGTACAACAGCCGCCCGGCCGCGGTCTATCGCGGTGGCGGCTCGTACCGCGCTCCGTCGCGCGGTCCCGTGGTTCGCGATCACCGTCGCTAGGTCTGCGGTTCTCGTTCTGTGTGCCGCGTGCTCGACGAGCGCGCAGCACCCCGGGTCGCCTGCGAAGCGCGCGAGCGGCCCGAGCCACGACCCCGATCAGGTCCGCGGCGAGCTTCCGGATCCGGCGAGCCGGAAGGCCGAGCTCGCGCTGCTCCACCACGACGTCGACGCGATGTACGCGCATCGGCTCGCGAAGATCGCGCGCTATCACCTCGACGAGGATCAGATCTTTCGAGTCGCGGAGCGCCGCTTGCTCGCCGCCGACTCGTGGATGAAGTACGACGCCGCGCTGTACGAGACGCTCGCGCAGTTTCACGACGCGCACCTCAGCTATCACCCGCCCCACACCGCGGCGCCATCGCGCGGCTACACGAGCTATCGGCTCGGCCTGCGCACGGTGCTCGCCCACGATCACCTGCTGGTCTCCGAGGTCGACGCGGGGAGCGATGTCGCGGCCGCCGGCGTGTTGCCGGGCGACGAGGTTACCGCGATCGACGGTCGTCCCGTCGCCGACGTGCTCGCGTCGCAATCGCACTCGCGCTCGGATGCGCGGCCCGAGTCCGCGCTGGTGTCGTACGCGAAGATGTGGACGTCGGTGCTGATCCCGAAGGGCGATGCGCCGCGCGTCCATCCGATCGACGTCGCGAAGCGGCTCGGCGGCACGGTCCACGTCGAGATCAAGCCGCAGTTGCCGAGCGGTGCGAAGACCGAGCAAGTCGCGGTCGCGCGCGTCGGCGACATCGCGATCGTGACGATCCGCTCGATGGAAGGCGGCAAGGCGCGCGCCGCTGCGATCGACGACGCGCTCGGCGAGGCGCGAGATGCGAAGGGCATCGTGCTCGATCTGCGCGGCAATCGCGGCGGCGTCGACAAGGTCGGGTTTCGCGTCGTCGCCGGGCTCGCGGAAGGCAAGGCGAACCTCGGCCAGTATCGCGTGCTCGTCGCGCCGGAGACGCTCGCGCTCCGCAAGCAGTGGAAGGATCTGGTCGCCGAGACCGACGGGTTCTCCGCGGCACAGCCAGTCACGGTGCAGGCGCTCGCGAAGCGCTACCCCGGCAAGGTCGCCGTCGTCGTCGATGCCGGCTGCGTGTCGACCTGCGAGGTCGTCGTCGCCGCGTTGCGCGCGGATCTCGGCGCGGTGCTGATCGGCGATACGACCGCAGGCAGCTCCGGTGCACCGATCGAGGTTCCGCTCGGCGCGAGCAAGGGGGCAGCCCAGATCCCGACGTGGAATCTGCTCTCCGCCGAGGGTAAACCGATCGAAGATGATGGCGTGGCCGCGGATCTCGACGCGGTCGCGACGCCGGATGCACTCGCGGCAAATCACGATGTTCCGCTCGATACCGCGATCGCGAAAGTAACCCCTTGACCCTCACGCGACGTCAGGCCCCACGGTGACTTCACGATGGCATTCACGGTTGGAGAGCTCGCAAAGCTGACCGGCATCACGGTCCGGACGCTGCACCACTACGATCAGATCGGATTGGTCCAGCCTTCGGATCGGAGCGATGCGGGATACCGACTCTACGGAGATGCGGACGTGCTGCGCTTGCAGCAGGTCCTCCTCTACCGCGAGCTCGGACTCCCGCTCGATCAGATCGCCGGCGTGCTCGAGTCACGCGCACCAAGAGCCGCGCTCGCGAAGCACCGCGAGACGCTGCTCGCGAAGCGCGCGAACCTCGACGCGATGCTGGCCGCGCTCGATACCGCTCTCGCCATCGAGGAAGGACGCGAGATGAAGCCCGAAGATGTGAAGACGATGTTCGATGGATTCGACCCGGCGAAGTACGAGGACGAGGCGCGCGAGCGATGGGGCCACACCGAGGCCTACAAGGAGTCCGCGCGCCGGACGAAGACCTACGGCAAGGCCGAGTGGGATGCGATCAAGAGCGAGGCCGACGGGATCTACCGGCGGTTCGCGGAGCTGATGCGAGAAGGTGCATCACCGACGGACGCGCGTGTACGCGGCGTGGTCGAGGCGCATCGCGCGCACATCGATCGCTGGTTCTATCCGTGCTCGCCCGAGTTCCAGCGCAACCTCGCGGCGATGTACATCGCCGATCCGCGGTTCACCGAGAACATCGACAGGTACGGCGCCGGCGTCGCGCAGTTCATCCACGACGCGGTCGTTGGCTAGCGGAGCGCGGCCGCACGTGCGGCGACGACGTGCGCCGCGATCTCTTCGATCCCGACCCCACGCGTGACCTGCGCGAACACCGTCGGTCCCGTGCCGCGCATCCGCTTCGCGTCGCGATCCATCACGCCGAGATCCGCACCCACGTGCGGCGCGAGATCGGTCTTGTTGATCACGAGGAGATCGCTCTGCGTGATCCCGGGACCACCCTTGCGCGGCACCTTGTCGCCGCCGGCGACGTCGATCACGTAGATCGTGTAGTCGACGAGCTCGCGGCTGTATTGCGCGGCGAGGTTGTCACCACCGCTCTCGACGACGAGCAGCTCGGGACGGACGTCGCGCATGAGGTCCTCCAGCGCCAACAAGTTGCCGCTGATGTCCTCGCGAATCGCCGCGTGCGGGCAGCCCCCGGTCTCGACCGCGCGGATCTGCGCGGCCGGCAGTGCGTCGTGGCGGGTGAGGAACTCGGCGTCCTCGCGCGTGAAGATGTCGTTCGTCACGACGCCGAGCCGCACGCGCTCGCGCAACGCCCGGCACAGCTCGAGGACTAGCGCGGTCTTTCCGCTCCCGACCGGGCCGCCGATTCCGACGGTGAACGCGCGCTGAGCGAAGTCGCGGCGCAACGGCGGAGCGCGGTGCTCGAACTCGCCGGGGGAAGCGTCGTGGTCGTGGGGATGGTCGATGTCGTGGCCCATGGTCAGCTCTGGAACAAGCGCGAGTAGAGGTGGTCGTGCGTCGCCTGAAACAGCTCGACGATCGGCGCGGTCTGCGCGATGTCGTCGATCCCGAGCGTCCTCGCGCGATCGAGCGCGCCGGCGAGTCGGGGATGAAGTCGGTGATGGATCGCCTGCGCCTCGACCGGGCCGACAACGCCGAGCCGCACCGCGGCCGACAACGCACCGCGCAGCGCGAGGTGGAGAAACGTCGCGAGCGCTTCGTCGCGCGCCACGCCGAGCGCGCGCGTGACGTAACCGAACGCGGGCGCGAGGTGGCCGTCGACACCGGCCGGCCGCGGCACGTCGAACGCGCGCTCGGCGACATCGTAGAGCGCACGGCCCTGCGCGCGACTCGCCCGCGCCGAGACGTGATTCCACGTGACTGCGCGCGCGATCGCGTCGACATCTGCAATCGTCTCGGGCGCATCCCACGCGGCGCCGACCAGCGGCAAGACGCCGTGCGCTTGCTGATCGACGAGCTCGCGCGCGAGCAGCTCGACGTCGATCGGTTCCTTCGCCTGGACGAGCGCCTCGAGCCCAGCAGAGTGCGCGAACCCGCCCGTCGGAAACGCCGAGTCGGCGAGCTGGAGGACGCGCGACGTCATCATCAGAACAGGCTGTACCGTTGAGCAAGTGGCACGACCGCCGCGGGCTCGCAGGTCAGGAGCTGGCCGTCGGCGCGAACCTGATAGGTCTCCGGATCGATCTCGAGCCGCGGCAACGCGTCGTTGTGTTTCATGTCGCGCTTGCCGAGGTTGCGGCAGCCGCGCGCGACCGAGAGCTGCTTCGTCAGTCCGAGGGTTCCGATCCGGCCGTCGCGCCATGCCCGCGCCGACACGAACGCGAGCGAGGTCGCACCGACCGCGCGGCCTAGCGCACCGAACATCGGTCGCGCGCGAACCGGCTCGGGAGTCGGAATCGACGCGTTCGCGTCGCCGAGCTGCGCCCACGCGATCATGCCGCCCTTCAAGACCAGCTCCGGCCGCACGCCGAACCAGGCGGGCTTCCACAGCACTAGATCGGCGAGCTTGCCGACCTCGACCGAGCCGACGTCGTGGGCAAGCCCGTGCGCGATCGCCGGATTGATCGTGTACTTCGCGACGTAGCGCTTGATCCGCGTGTTGTCGTGATCGCCCCGTTCGCTCGGCAGGCGACCGCGCTGGACCTTCATCTTGTGCGCGGTCTGCCACGTCCGCGTGATCACCTCGCCGACTCTTCCCATCGCCTGGCTGTCGCTGGAGATCATCGACAGCGCACCGAGGTCGTGGAGGATGTCCTCGGCCGCGATCGTCTCGCCGCGGATCCGGCTCTCCGCGAACGCGATGTCCTCGGGAATCTCGCGATCGAGGTGATGGCACACCATCAACATGTCGAGGTGCTCGTCGAGCGTGTTGACGGTGTATGGCCGGGTCGGGTTCGTCGAGCTCGGTAGCACGTTCGGCTCGCCGGCGACCTTCAGGATGTCGGGGGCGTGGCCGCCGCCTGCACCCTCCGTGTGATACGTGTGAATCGTGCGGCCCCGGAATGCCGCGATCGAGTCGTCGACGTAGCCCGACTCGTTGAGCGTGTCGGTGTGGATCGTGACCTGGACGTCCTCCGCCTCCGCGACGGCGAGGCAGCAGTCGATCGCGGACGGGGTCGTGCCCCAGTCCTCGTGGAGCTTGAGGCCGATCGCGCCGGCGCGGATCTGGTCGACGAGCCCGTTCGGTAGCGACGTGTTGCCCTTGCCGGTCAGGCCGATGTTGAGCGGCAGCACGTCGGTCGCGAGCAGCATGAGCTCGATCGCGTGCGCGCTCGGCGTGCAGGTCGTGGCGTTGGAGCCGGTCGTCGGGCCGACGCCACCGCCGACGAACGTCGTGATGCCGCTCGCGATCGCTTCGTCGGCGAGCTGCGGGCAAATGAAATGAACATGGGTGTCGATGCCACCGGCGGTGAGGATCAGGCCTTCCCCTGCGAGCGCATCGGTGGTCACACCGACGGTCATGCCCGGCGTCACGCCGACCATCACGTCGGGGTTGCCGGCCTTGCCGATGCCAGCGATCCGGCCGTGCTTGATCCCGATGTCCGCCTTGTAGATGCCCGTCCAGTCGATCACGAGCGCGTTCGTGATGACGAGATCGAGCGCATCGCGGTCGTCGCTGCCGGCGTGCTGGCCCATGCGATCGCGCAGCACCTTTCCGCCGCCGAACTTGCATTCGTCGCCATAGGCGGCGTGATCGCGCTCCACCTCCGCGACGAGCTCGGTATCGCCGAGGCGGATCCGATCGCCCGTGGTCGGGCCGTAGAGCTCGGCGTACGCGCGGCGATCGAGGCGGACGCTCATGGCGAGGTCCCCGTCGGCACCAGGCGTATGGTGCGCCGCTCGCCTGGCTCGAACCGCACCGCCGCGCCGGCGGGAATGTCGAGACGATGGCCGGCCGCCGCTGCGCGATCGAACGCGAGTGCGCTGTTGGTCTCCGCGAATGGATAGTGCGAGCCGACCTGGATCGGGCGATCGCCCGTGTTCGTGACCGCGAGCTCGATCACCGCGCGTCCGGCGTTGAGCTCGATCGTGCCGGCGGCGGGCATCAGCTCGCCCGGCGTGCACGGCTGGAGCGCGTGGGCGAACCGCGCGCGATCCGGTATCGGCAAGAAGCTGCCGTAGAGCGCGAGCTCGAGATCGCCGTGCTCGGCGACGATCGGCTGGTGCACGGTGACGAGCTTGGTCCCGTCGGGGAACGTCGCCTCGACCTGGACGTCGGCGACGAGCTCGGGCACTCCGTCCATCACGTTCGCGCGGCCCAGCAGCGTGCGACCGAGATCCATCAGCTCGGCGACGGTTCGACCGTCTCGCGCGAGCTCGAGGATCTGCGTCGCGATCAGCGCGATCGCCTCGGGCACGTTGAGGCGCACTCCCCGCGCGAGCCGCTTCTGGGCGAGCGCCCCCGCTTGATGCAGGACGAGCTTGTCGACGTCGCGAGGAGCGAGACGCACGATCCTCGTTACCACCGCACGCGGGCGTAAGGGACGTTCACCATCGACGCGCCCACGGATCGACGCCGAGCGCCGCGCAAGCGTCGCGAACGACGTCGCGTGCCGCTTCGGTGACGAGCTCGACCCGGGTGCCCGCGATGCGGATCACCGCACCATTCGCGATCGGGCTGCCCGCGATGACGACGCTGGCGCCCGGAGCCGGCGCGGCGCTGTGTGCGAGCGCCTGCTCGGCACCCGCGCCGATCACGACGCACGTGGCGAGCGCATCGAACCGCCGCATCCGCGCCGGTGCATCGGCGCCGAGCGAGACCCGATCGATCACGAGCGGTCGGCCCGCGACCTCCACGCGCAGTGTCGAGTCGATCTCCGTCGCCGCCCACCGCTCGCCGTGCGCCACGCGACCGGCGGTGAGCGTATCGACCGCGACGAGCGACGCCGACGCCGCGAGCTCGAACGAAGAGTCCTGGACGAACGCCGCGCCGCGAAACGGCACCACCGGATCCGGTACGACGATCGCGGCGCCGCCCTCGCCGATCCGCACGTGGGTGCGCTGCCGCGTCCGCCCGCGATAGACCTTCTGCGACGCCTGAGATGCGATCACGCACGTCGCACCGGGCACGATCTCGACCTCGAGTGCGACCGCGTCGCCGTCGACAAGGCCGCCGCCGAGGCTCGAGGTCACGACCCACGGCGGTCCGGGCCGGCGCGGACAGACGAGGCGCAGCGGGCCCGCTTGCAGCGCGCGCAGCACGGTGCGATCGACGACGACGCGGGCGACCTGCTCCATCTCGGCGTGCGCCGGACGATACCTCATGCGGCCGAGCTCAGATCCGGACCATGAGCACGGCCTGCATCCGGTTCTCCGTCTTCTGCAGATCGGGCGTCCAACCGTCGACGACACTCCCGGGTGAGCCCTGATTGCCGCCGGGCGGCGTGACACCACCGTGGCCGGCGAAGTACGGCACGCTCGCCTCGCGGTGGTTGTATTCGAGCCGCCAGGTCACGAACTGACTCGGCATGTAATCGAGCGTGAGGGAGCTGTCCCAGCCACGGAACTTGTCGCCGGGATTCGTCGTGAAGTACGGCGTACCGGAAGTCGCGGTCGCGCCGTTGATCGGCGGCAGGAGCACGAGATAGCGGCCGGGATTGGTCATCGCACCGCCGCCGACGGTGACGCCGAACCGATCGTGATCGAGCCAGACGCGGTGGTAGGCCATGAACCCGGCGAAGTACTGCGACGGCGATGTCGCCGATCCGCCGCTGCACGACACGCCGCCGCCGCTCTCGCATCCGAAGTCGACAGTGATCGAGAACGCCGCGCGATCGATCAGCTCGCCGGGTGAGTCGTCGTACTTGACCTGGACGCTATTGTCGCTGTGGTAGCGCTTGCGCGCCGAGTCACCGAGCGCATCGCTGCCGAAGTAGGAGTTCGACAGCACCGAGAACCAGCCGGTGGGGCGCCACAGCACCTGCAGCCCGAGACCGGGCATCTCGTTGAACGTGCCGTATGACTGCCATCCGTTGACCAGCCACGGTTCGATCTTCAGCTTGTCGGTCGGGAAGATCTGGATGCGCGCGCCCTGGAAGAACCACGGCGTGTTCGCCGACACGTACGACTCTTGATAGACCCAGTTCTCGAAGTCGTAGTAGCTGCACAGCCCGACGTACGACATGAACAGGCCGACGTCGACGTTGATCCCGTGCAGCACGTCCCAGTGGTAGCCGCCGTACGCCTCTGATAGATAGCGATATGCGTCGGCGAGGTTCCACTGGCCGCGCGACGGGCTCGAGTCATTGCGCGGCTGCATCGTCGAGTACAAACCGAACTGCGTCATCACGCGGCCGCGGGCGCCCTTCCAGTGGAAGTCACCGCCGACCGCGAGATCCGAGAGCTGGATCTCGCCGTGCCGGCCCGACGTCGTCGAACCGACGAGCGTGTGGTCGATCGGTCGCGCGAACGAGTACGTGTAGTTGGTGTCGATCGAGAGCTGGCCGGTGAACACCGGCGTGTCGAGCGGCGTCTCGGTCTCCCGGCTGTTGCCGTTCAGCCAGGTGAAGTCGGCGAACGCGAATGGCTCGGCGGGTTTCGCGTCACCGTCTGCGGACGCGAGACGCGCGAGAGCCATGAAAGGTACGACGAGGCGAACACGGATGGACATCGGCGGACTGCTCAGCAGCCGACGTGCCACGACAACGCGCCGTGACGTCACGCGGTTGTCTCGATCGCGCAGTGCAGAACGCACGAGGCCGGACTTGCTCCCGCAGCACCGTGCATGGTTCGGCAGTCGCAGCCACCGCTCGCGACACCGCCGGGCACCGCCGCGTCGTGGCAGATCGGCGCACTATGTATCGGCGAGGTTTCCGGCGTGTTTGCGGCGAGCGCTCGTGCAGCGCGCACGGTAGCGCACGCGCTGTCGTGCAGAATGCGCTCAGGGCAGCCAGAAGTCGCGCGGGTACAGCGTGAACAGCGTCGTGGTCTTGCCGACCGTCGCGTGCAGGTAGTCCTGGTACGCGGCGAGCTGCTTCGCGTTGCCGATCACGAAGTAGACGTTCTTCGCGTCGGGTGCGGCGAAGCCGGGCAACACCTTGCCGTAGACCGCCGGCATCCGCTTGCAGAGCTCCTGCGCGAGGTCCGGGCGCTGGTTCTGCGCGAGCACGCGCGTGCGAAACGCGCGGACCATGTCAGGCGGCTGACCGTCGACGAGGTTCGCCGCCATCGCCGCTGCGCGGCGCTCGTAACCGTCGGCGACGCGCGACGTGAACGCACCCGCGATCGCGTAGCGCGCGATGTTCGGATCCGCTTCTACGCGCTTCAGCTGATCGATCACGAACTTCAGCGTCTGTGGGAGCAGCGGACAGCGCTCGGCGTAGTAATCGAGATAGCCGAGCTCGACGTACGGATGGAGCCCGTTCGAGTACGCGAGGCCCGCGGCCCAGGTCTTCATGAAGATCGAGTGGCCGCCGTGGCCGGTGTAGAGGTTCGACGCGAGGTAGTCGAGCACCGCGTTCTCGTTGTCATCGGCGTAGGCCGGTGCCGGTGCGAGGTTCTCGAACACACCGCTCGACGTCGACGGTGCGTAGAGCCCGACGAAGAGCGCTTGCTTCGCCGCCGGGAGCCGCCCCGCGAGCCGATCGTGGATGCCGTGCTTCGTTGGTTCCGGGGCGAGCGGTTCGGTCATCGCAGGGATCGCCGTCACGAGCTGCTGGACATCGCCGGCGAGTGCCTGCTGCGTCGCGGTCGAGCCGGTCTCGACGATCCGCGCGCGTGCGGCGTGGATGATATGCGCGCGCACGGCCTCGAGCTTCGCGAGTGCGGCCGGTGCACCGAACGCGAGGTCCTTCGCCATCTGATGACACACGAACGCCCAGTCGCTCGCGAGCGACGTGTCGGGCAGATCGCCGAGCACCACGCCGAGGTCCTTGCCGGCATCGCGCGCGATCGCCTGTGCAGCAGCCGACAGCGACTTGCCGAGCTTTGTCTGTTCGGGATGCGCGGCGAGCTGCTGGGTCAACGCGACGAGCTCGGCCCGCGATCCTCTCGTTCCGGCGAGCGCGTTCAACAGCGCCACGACCTCGCCACTGACCTTCGGATCGCGCGGGTCCTCGAGCATCCAGCGCAGGCGATGGAGGTCGTAGATCTGGGTCAGGAACGACGCGGTGTGCGCCTGGAGCGCGTCCTCGTGCCACCACGCGTCGCGCGGATCGTCGACCCAGGTCTCCTCGGAATCGAGCATCCGCGCGCGATTCGCGGTCAGCGTCTGCTCGACGATATCGCGCAGGCGCGGCAGGTTTTCGATCCGCCAATCCGGTGCGAGCATCACGCGCGCGATCCACGCGAGTGCCGCCTTCGTCTCGCCGGCGCCGAGACCAGAGCCGGTGAACGCCAGCTCGTTGCGCAGCGTCCGATTGTTGCCGATGTACGTGACGGTCAGGCCGAGCACTTCGTTGCGGAGGCGCTCCTTCATCTCGCCCGAGCTGATCGGCGCACCGTGATCGATCACGCCGGCTTGCGACAGCAGCGCCGGCAGGCCGGCGAGGAACATCTGATCGGCCGGCGCGATCGCGCGCGCGAGGTCGAACGACAGCTGGATCCGCGCGCTCTGCATCGACTCGAACGTCGCGGTGAACGTGCGCACCGGGCCGAGCTCGCCGGTCTCGTACTTGAGCGAATCGTCGAGCGTCATCGGCGGGCTCGCGACGAGCGGCGGGAGCTCGACCTTCTGCGCGGCCTCGAGCTCGTGGATCGCGGCGTCGTAGTCGGTCTGGAACCGCTTCAGCGTCGCGACCGGATCGGTGAGCTTGTACTGCGCTTCGAGCCGCGCGAGCTCCGCGGCGTTGCGCTGGGTGCGCTCGTCGTCGAGCTGCTTGCGCAGCGCCGGGCTCGGCTTCGCGGCGACGCCGTACGGCGCCTCGGAGAGGCCCCACGCCTTGATCCGATCGCGCCACGGATTGCCGCCCGCAGCGAGCAGCTTGTCGATCGCTGCGAGCTCCGGCTTCAAGGTCAACGACTTCGCGAACCCGGCGGTCTGCGCGAGGAGGTGCAGGTGCATGAACCACGGGGCCGTCCCGTTGCGCGCGCCGAACCCCGGCGGCGAATCGAGGAACTTCGCGAGCTCGCGGCGGCGCTTGATCAGCCGGCTCTGCACGCCGCGGTCGAACGCGACGAGCTCGGGGTCGTTGTCGGGCAACTTCGCGAGACGAGCGAGCTGCGCGAGGATCAGCGCGCGCACCTCGGTGAGCGTCTTGGTATCGAGCTTGTCGGCCTTCACCCCAGCGATCTCGAGCGTCACGGGCTGGCCGAGGTCGCTCGACAGATCCGTCGTCAACGCCGTCGCGCCTAGATCGATCGCGTGGGTCTTGCCGTCGATCAGCTGCTTGTACAGCGGCGTAGATTCGTCGCCCGCGAACGCGTCGAGGAACAGCCGCGCGAGCACGAGCTCCGTCGTGTCGAGGTGGCGCGTCGCCGGCCAGATGAACGCGATCGGGCCCGGGTTCGTGGTCTCGGCGTACGGATACTCGACGACCGACAGCGTGCCCGCCGCCGCCGGCGATGGCTTCGCGATCTGCGCCTCGGTGATCGCTTTGCCCGGGCGACCCGCTTCCTCGCCGAGGATCCGCGACGTCTGATCGAGCACCGTCGCGAGCGACACCGACGACGGGAACGCCGCGATCACACCCATGTTCGCGAGCGTGTAGTGCTCGTCGTGAAACTTGCGGATGTCCTGTGGCGTCATCGTCCGGATCGCCGCCGGAAAGCCGCCGGACTCGAGCGCGAGCGGATGGTTCGCGCCGTACGCGAGCTGGTGCAGCGTGCGGTAGAGGATCGCTTCCGGATCCTCGTAGGCGCGGACCATCTCGTTGTAGACCGTGCCCTTCTCCTCGACGTGGAGCGTGCCGTCGGGCGCCTTGTCGACGCCGAAGTTGCGAACCTCGCGCCGGATCTCCTCGTCGGTGTAGTCGGGGTCGAGCAACGCGTCGAGCTGGTTCTCGAATACCGACCAATAGACGTCGACGCCGGCGACGGTGTGAAAGTGATACGCGGTGTGCCACTGCTCGGTGAACGCGGAGCTGGTCGCGAGCGACATCGCCTCCGACGAGCCGAGCCGGCGGCCGCGGTTGCCCTTGCCGAGCAACAGGTGCTCCTGGGTGTGCGGCTCGCCCTGATCCGACGTCGGATACGAGTTGACCCAGATGTAGCCCTGCGGCGCGCTCTCGATCTTCAGATAGTCGAGCTGGAACCCGGTGTTGTCGTGGACGAGCTTCGCGCCGACGGGATGATCGGCGTCGTCGAGATACACCGCGGCGACCGTGTAGCCGTGGACGTGTGCACCCTCGCGGAGCTGGGCGAGCTCCGGCGCTACCTCGGTCGGAGTCGCCTGCGGCGCGGGCTCCGGTGCCGGCGGAGGCTGCGGCGCCGGGTGCGAGGGGGCCGAACAACAAACCAGCGCGAGGAGGGCAAAGCGGCGCATCGCCGCGACTCTACACGCCTAGACCAGCGTGATGTGCAGGTCGAGGAACTCCTCGGCGCGCGACAGGCGCGAGCGGCGCGACGTCAGGTCGCCGAGATACTCGAGCACCTGCGGATAGGTGACGATGATCTCCTGGAACACCGCGGCCGGGAGGCGTAGTGCGAGCACGCGGGTGAGCGCGCGGACGTCGGCGGTCGAGCCGCGGTGGCTCATCAAAGACATCTCGCCGAACACGTCGCCGCTCGCCAAGGTCGCGAGCGAGCCTTCGCCGGCGCGCGCGACATCGACCTTGCCCGCGAGCATCACGTAGAGCCCGTCGGCGCGTTGACCGAACGTGATCAGCTGTGTGCCCGCGTCGACCTCGACCACCTCGAAGCGCGACGCGAGCTGCGCGCGCTCGGTCTCCGAGAACGGTTGGAACAGCGGGCTCGTCCGCGCGACGCGATCGACGAGTCGGTCGCGAACGAAGTGGAGCAGCGCGGTCAAGATCTGCGGCGAGCGCTCCGCCGCGCCGCGCACGACGTCGCGATCGAGCGCGAGCAGCTCGACCTTGCCCTTCGCGCGCACGGTCGCGGATCGCGGCAGATCCGTGACGAGCGCGATCTCGCCGAAGAACGCGCCCGCGCCGAGCGTCGCGAGATCCTGCCCCGCGGTCTCGACCTCGATCTCGCCTTCGCTGATCACGAACATCGTCGCGCCCGCATCGCCTTCGCGAAAGATCACCTCGCTGTTGTAGAGGTCGCGCAGCTCGAGGTGCGCGATCAGGTACTCGAGCGTGTCGGCCGGAAGCTCCGCGAACACCGGCGTACGAAGCAGCGCGAGCCTGCGCGGATCGACGACTTCGATCTCGACCTCGTTCTCGACGTCGTCGACATCGTCGAGCGCGACCTCGACCACGAGCACGCTCATGCCCGCATCGGTGCCGTCCTCGCGTTTGATTCGCAGCGTATCCGGCATGACCATGGCCAAGGGAATCGCGTCGAGTGCGGCACCGGCCGGAATCTGTGGCCGCGCGATCACGTTCTTGCTGACCGTGCGGGGCGCGACCGGTGGCGCCACCGTCGTCTTCGCGCGAACCGCGCGGCGCTCGCCCGGGGTCGGCGTCGCGAGCTCGGCGAGTCGGCGTGCGGTCGACGCGTGCGCGGGATCGATCTGGAGGATCAGCTTGCACACTGCGATCGCCTGGACCAGCATGCCGTCGCCGACGTACTTGTCGACGGCGCGCTCGAACGCGACGACGGCGCTCGCTGTATCACCCAACCGACGATAGGTCTCGCCTATCCGCTTCGGCCACGCCGCTGCCGACGGTTCGAGCTGCTCGAGCTCGCCGTACAGCGCGAGTGCGATGTCCAGCTTCCCCCGCGCGACTGCCGTCGCCGCCTCCTCGCGCAACTGGTGCGGATCCCGCGTCGCCACCCGACCAGCATATGCCCGATCACAAGGCGCCTGTGGCCCCTGTTAGGCTCCGCGCATGAGATTCGCACATGGGGTGATGATAGTGGTGGTATCGAGTGCAACGGTCGCGGATGCGGGTAAGCCCGGACCGCCCGAACAGGTCTCTCAGACGGTGAACACGTCGGCGCGGGCGGTGTGGCGCATCGATCGTCCGCGGATCACACAGCCGGAGACGCGCTATCCGCAGATCACGTTCAAACCCGGCGATCGCGTCACGATCTCCGCCGGTGGTTGTGCACGCCGCGGTGGTTATCCGCCTCCGAATGGCCCGGCCGTGCCGTACCTGCACGGCGACAACATCTACATGGGAACGATCTACATCCCGGGAATCGTGCCGGGCGCGGTCAAAGGCAAGATCGAGCAGTACGTCGGCGCTCACGACATTCCGTGGACGATGACCTCGAGTGATTGGGCGCTCAGGCTCGGCTACGAGGACAACGCGTTCGGCGACAACAACTACAACGACATCGACGATATCGATGCCGGACCGTGCAAGGGTCTCGGCTACGCGTACGTTCAGATCGAGATCGATCATGGTGCCGCCGCGAAGGATGCGACCGGCACGCCGCTCGCCTCGAAGCCGATGGACTTGATCTGGAGTGCGGTCGACGACAACGGGCTGCCGCTCGACCCCGAATGGAAGTTCGAGAAGGACAACGGCGGGAGCCACCCGGACCCGAGCGCGATCTGCGATCTGCGAACGCCGGGATCGCCGCAGTGCACGTCACAAAACATCACGGACGACTCGACGCCGAACGTCGCAGTCAACGCCGGTTGCAACATGCCGACCGCGACGACCTCGAATGCAGGCGCGAGCTACGACCAAAATGCCGGTCACAAGAACTGGTGGGCCGCGACATTCACCGGATCGGTCTCGTTGACCTCTGGCTACGCGAACTACCTCGGCGCGAGCCTGCTGGTCGGCTGGGATGCAGACCTCGACTTCGCGATGTGGCCGAACAGCGGCACCTCGTTGACGTACGCGAACGTCAAGAGCAAGTCGGGCGCGTTCAGCGTGGAGTTCGACGGCGACGAGGTGATGTTCGACCGCTCGAAGTCGAGCAACTGGTGGAGTCAGCTCTATCAGGTCGAGGACAACGATCACGCGAAAGCGATGTTCAATCCGGGCGGCACGTTCAACGGAGGCACTTACACGCCGCCCGCAACCAAGCCGCTGAAGGACTCCGTCGTGCTCGGACTCGTCGGGCTCGACTGTCGCCACGATTGCTACACCGAGCTTCATCCGGTGTACGCGCTCGCGGCCCACACCGAGGCTTCGCAGACCGCGGACCGATGGGCGGTGTTCGCGCGCAACTGGGGCAACGAGGGTTCGTGCGGTGCGCAGGATCATCAACTCGAGCTCACGACGATCACGCTGCGGATTCCTCATCCGGGCGCGACGAAGGTCGAGCTCCTGCCGGCCAGCTTGGTCGCGGCGAACACGCCGAACGGAACGGGATGGAATCTCTCACCGACGATCGTGAACGCGGGCACGCCGAACGCGTTCGCGCAGCTGAGCTTCGCGTTGCCACAACCCGAGGCGCGAGCCGTGATCGAAGGCGAGCTCGTCCTGAAATGGACCACGGGTGTCTCGACGGCCGGCCACACCGAGCTTCACGCGGACGCGCTGGTGAGGAGATTGACCCAGCCGTTCGAGGGTGACGAGGAGGCGGGCCGACCGACACGGGGAGATCCGAAGCTCGCGGCGACGATCAAGGCGCTTCCGGCGGCGAAGCAGCAAGCATTTCGCGCGAACCTGCCGGCGATCCCTCGGACGGCGACCGTGCTGAAACCGGCGGCATCGATCGTCCCGAAGCGTCCGGCATTCAAACATCCGAGCGAAACGCACAAGCTCGCTTCGAATCAGGTCCGGATCGACGAGCTGAACCAGCGCGGCCGCGAGCTGTGCACGACGCTCGGCAACAAGGTCGCGGGACATCCCGAAGCCTGTCATCCCGTGACGATCAAGGTTCCCCCGGTCCACGTGCCGCCGAAAGATCCCGAGCCGATTCCGAAGAAGCCGCCGCCGCACTTGCCGCCGGGCAAGCAGCCGCCGTCGCCGTGATCAGCGGCGCTTGACCACGCCGACTCGCGCCATCACTCGATCCGGTACCTCGTAGTGACGGAGCGCGGCCTCGTGGTCGTAGAACCGCAGGCTCTCGCGGACGATCATGTAGTACCAGACCGCCGTCGCAGCCGCGTCGAGCTTGTCATCGAGCGGTGTCGGGTCGGCACTATCGGCGAGCGCCGCGAGCGCCGCTTCGATCTTGCGGCCGGCGATGCCGAGTGCGCTCGCGCGTTCACCCTGGAGCTCTTGTTCGATCGGAGAGATCAGGTCCGCCACACCACCAATGTGCGTGACCGCGCCGAGCTCGGCAACCTCAGGTCGCGGGTGCGCGTGCGGCGAGCCAGCGATCGCTGCGATCGGCCGCACTCGTGAGCGTGTCGAGGATCGCGCGGCGCCAGCGCGGAGCGCCGGGCTTCGGGAACAGGAGCTCGAGGACTCGGTCCTGGCCCTGCTTCGACATCTTGAACAGCCCTTTGATGCCGCGCGCGTCCGCTCCGGTTCCTTCTCGCTTCATCCGGCGGAGGATCTCGTGGTGATAGCGAAAGCCGTGGACGTTGAGCTCGCCTTGGTCGATGCCGAGCGTGTCGAACGCGTGGCGCAGCGTCATCCCGCTCGTCAGCATCTCGATCTGCATCTTGGTCTGGAACCACCACAGCGCGAGCGCGTCGCGCTCCGACAGCCCCGCGAGCACGTCGGGGAGTGCGAGCACGCCGAGGCCGACGTGGCGCGCTTCATCGCGCTCGAAGTAATAGAGCAAGTCGCTCAGCACCGGCTCGAGCTTCGCGTCTGCGATCGCGCGGAACATCACGACCGCGGTCGACTCGACGAGCAGCTGCATGCCGACGACCTTGTAGAGCAGGTTGTCGGTCTCGAGCAGCTCGACGAGCAAGTGCCGGCTCCAGCCGCCGAGCCGATCAACGCGCAGACCCGCGCGCCACATGTACTCGCGCAGCACGTAGAAGTGGCGCGCTTCGTCGAACACCTGGCTCGACGCCGCCATCTTCGCCGGCGTGTCCTCGAGCTTGAGCGCGAGGTCCGCGCTGATCGACCACGCCGCGAGCTCGCCCCACAACAGCACGGTGCCGATCCGCTCGAACGCCTCGCGCTTGTCGGCCGGGAAGTTGATCTCGCCGTGCTTCGCGATCAGCTCGTCCATCACGGCGCGGCCGTCCCACGCTTGCTCCTGACCCTTGTGATAGATGCGCGCGACGGTGCTCGTCCGCGCTTCCGCCTGGCCGACGATGTTGGGATCGCCGAAGTCGTACGGTGGAAACTGCGTGCGCGCCGAGCGCGGTCGTAGCCAGCGGTCCGTCAGCGTAGTCATGAGTCCTCCTAGTCCGGTTGCAGTCGATCCGAAAACGTTCCGATCGCGTGCAGCGCGCACGCTTCATGGACGAGCGTGTCGAGGTCGACGCCCGCGGCGCCTCGCAGCGCGTTGAGTGCGAGCTTCTCGATCCCACCGACGATCAGCGTCGCGACCGCGCGCGGATCGAGCGGGCGAATGAATCCCGCCTCGATCCCGTGCCGGAGGTCGCGCTCGACGATGCCGATCACCGCGTCGTCGATCTCGCCGAGGATCTTCTCGACCTCGACATCGAGCCCGACCGCTTCGCGCAAGAGGATGCGAAGCGTCGCGTCGTCCTCGAACAGGATCGAAAGCAGGTCGCGCAGCTGGTGCGTGATGAACGCGATCGCCGCCGACCGCTTCACCTTCTCGGGCGCGGGCCACGGGGTCGCGATCTGTTGCTCGAGCATCCGCGCGCGGACGCGATCGAGCGTGTCGCGCAGGATCGCGGTCAGCACCGAGCGCTTGTTCGTGAAGTACTGGTAGAGCGTTCCGCGGCCGATGCCCGCCGCCGCGCAGATGTGGCTGACGTTCGCGGCGTGAAAGCCGCGCTCGGCGAACACGCGCTTCGCGCAGGCCAGGATCTGGCGCTGACGCTGGTCGGAACGCATATAACTCATTACGAATACTCGGAACTGACGTGTCAGTTCTAGCCCGTATCCAGCAGGAAAGCAACCACCCGGTTCTTGCTAGATTGGCGGTACATGCGGGCGTTGTTGTTGGTGACCCTCGGGATCGCGGCGTGCCATTCGGCTGCACGGCCCGATGACCTTGTCGACCAGCCAGCCATCGACGCAGCACCAGATGCGCCGTGTGGCGATGGCTACGTGCGTTACCCGATCACCGCGACGGGCTCCACGCCGGCGGGCGCGCTCGACGACTACCACTACGCAGAGGCGTCGTTCGACTGCCACTGGTACACCGTCGTTCTCTCGCACACGCGGGCCGGTTCATCGTGTAGCTCGGACCGCTGGATGTACATCCAGATCCACTACCCGACGGATGGGACGCAGCCACCCTCGGGAAGCTTTCCGACGGACGCGTCCGAGCTCACATCCCCGATCTCTGACGATTCGATCGACTCTGCGCAGATCAGCTTCGAGGCGTCGGTGATCGATCCGCCGTCGCTGACGGACGAGATGCACCTCGACGGTCACCTCGTCGCGAATGCATCCGGTTGGTTGTTCGATCTCCCGATCGACCTCTACGCGTCGCCCGGCATCGGCTCGTGCACGCTGTAACCTTCAGCTCGGCGGGCGCACCGTGAGCTCGAGGTGGCAGCTCTCGTCGGCAGTCATCGCGACCGACGTGCACATCGCAGTACCGCTGCATCCGCCCGAGCCAGTCCACTTGAAGTCGTAGACCTGGGTCGCGCTTGCCGGCGGCGCTCCGCACAGCTGAACCGTCGCGCCAGTCGCGAACGACGCACTGACGAACGCCTGCGGATTGCCGTCGCTGTTGTAGTCGATGCCCGCCGGCGTGCTCGTGATCGTGCCGCCCCACACGCCGGTGCTGACGTCGAGCTGATGCGTGGCCGATTGCGAGTGGATCATGTCGACCTGGGTGCTCGTGGTGTTCGAGTTGCCCGTTCCTCCGATCGCGGTGGGGAGCGGGCACTGGCCGGTCACGAACACGTCGTCACCGAGAAAGCTGCACCCGTTGATCCACACCGGGCTCGTGCCGCTCGCCGCAAACGAGAACGGATCGCCGACGCCAACACCGGCTCCCGTCGCGATCGGACCTATCGGCGTACCAGGCACGAGAATGCCGCCGGTCGCGTCGAGCGTGTACGGGACGATCGCACCGTTGCCGGTCGCGTAGACGAAGTGCCCTTGCGGCTCGGCGACCACCGCGATCGGACCGCTGCCGTTGCTGGTCAGTAGGTTCGACGATGGGGTCAGCGAGCCGCTCGCGCTGTCGATCGCGAACACGAACAGGTTCTGGTTGTTGTCGACCTGCTGGCGCGCCGCGTAGAGGAAGCGCCCTTCGGAATCGACCGCGAGCGAAGCGGGCTCGCCTCCGAGGTAGATGCTGTCGCGCCGCGTGAGGTTGCCGCTCGTCGCGTCGATCGAGTAGCGCGTCAGATCGTTGACGCTGCCCTGCGTGCCGAGGCTCGCGACATACGCGGCCTTGCCGTTCGGCGTGACCGCGACGGCCCACGGATTGTCACCGGTCAGCGCGGTGCTGATCGCGCCGGTCAACAGCCCCGTCGTCGGGTCGACCGAGAACGTGTTGACCGTGTCGAAGAACGTCGTGCTGCCCGTCGGCGCCGGCATGTACGTGACGAACGCGAACTTGCCCGACGGCGCGAACGCGATCGCGGTCGCAGGAGCGCCGCCGAGATCCGCGCTCGTGCCCTTCGGCGTGAGGTGGCCCGTCGTCGGATCGACCGCGTAGACCGAGATGTTGCCGGTCGTGGTGCCGAACCGCTGCTCGTTGACGACGTAGACGAACTTGCCGCTCGGATGGACGACCGCCGAGATCGGGTTCGCGTTCGCGGGCTGCGTATCGATCGGACCCGCGATCGCGCCGGTGACCGGATCGAGCGCGTAGACCGAGATGCTGTTGACGGGCACGTTGGTCGCGCCGCCCGGAACACCGTTGTTGCCATTGACCACGTACGCGAAGCGTCGCGACGGGTGAACGGTGACCGAGCTCGCGCCGGTCCCGACCGCCGCGGTGCTCGTCGCCATCCCGAGCGCTCCCGTCGCCTTGTCGATCTTGAAGCTCGCGACCTCGCGAACGCTCGTGGTGCTGACGAGCGCGTAGACCATGCGCGGCGAGGTCTCCGCGTAGCCCGGAATCACCCACGAGAAGTCGCTGATCGTCGCGGTCAACATGGTGCCGCTCACCGTCGAATCGATCGCTGCGAATGTTCCGCCCGGCTCGGCCTTGTACAGCACCGGCGTCGCGTCGCTCGGAATGCGATCCGCATCGAACGGAATCTGGATCGTCGCGGGCGTCGCGAACGCGGTGCCGTGTGGCGTCAGCACGTAGCCCGCGCCAGCCGTATCGATGCCGGTCGCGGCGAGCGCCGGCGCATCGGTCAGATCGCGCGCGATGCCGATCGCGACCGTGGTCGACAGCGCGCCCGGGGGCACGACGATCTGGCCGCCGTACGGCTCGGTGACGGTGCCGCCCTCGGGACCGATGCCGGTGGCGCTACCGGTGCCGCTGTCAGGGGTCGGCGCGTGCGAACCGCCGCAGCTCGCGAGGACGACAAGGAAGAGGAGTGCGCGGGAAAGCATGGTGGCCTCCCCTCTCAGGAGCGGCCACTCGCGATTTGTCGCGCGACAAAAATTCGCCCGGAGAACCGCCGCTTACTCGCTCGTCGGCATGTGGACGTACATCGACTGAAGGCCGAGGCGCCCGGGTCCGGTGAAGCGATTCCAGAACAAGCCGCCGCCACCGCCGAACAGCCCGATCTTCAGCCCCTGACTCATCGTCTGCATCGACACCGACGGTTCCTTGTAGACCCAGCCGCCCGGCTCGACATCGACCGACTCGCCAGGCGCGAGGTCGACCTCGAACACGTTGCCGTAGCCGTGCAGCCACAAGATGCCCGGTTGCTGACCGGCGCGGAACGTATCGATGAAGAAGCCGGTGCCGCCGAGCAAGAGGTTCGCGGCGCCACGCACGCGCTGGAACGAGAAGTCGACCGACGCGGACGCCGCGAGGAACTGATGCTCGCGACAATCGATCGCTTGGCCTGGCTGCAAGTGCAGCGCGAACAGCTCGCCGACGCCGTCGCGCGAGAACGCGATCCGACCCGGCCCCTTTGCCTCGGTCATGAAGATCGGCATGCCGGCGAGGATGCGCTTGAACGCACCTTTCATCGGCCGGATCTCGATCGAGACCGACGGATCCTTCCACAGCATCACGTGATGCTCGAAGTACACCGGCGTATCTCGGAGCTCGATAGCGAGCACCGGCACGAGGGGTCCCTCGATCCGGTAGCGCAGTCCAGCGAAGTCCTCGGCGGTCGCGATTGCGGGGCGCAGGCGTGGGTATTCCATCGCGCAACGATACTGCTAGCCGCGGTGGCGGGTGACGTCCGCGTAGTCCGGCAGGCTGCGGTTGAATCCGCCCGGCTGGTACAGGTCCGCGCGGCGGTTGTGCTCCGGTGCGCGATCATCGATCCGGCGCGTCAGCGTGCCGCCGCCCTTCAGCTTGATGTCGACCCACTGCGCCGAGCGCCGGACCTCGGAGCGCGTGAGCCCGAGTGCCGCGAGCCCCGAATCGGTGAGCGCGACCGACGCGCCGGCTTGCAGGTTGCGATACGCACCGTGCCCCCGACGCGTCTCGCTGTCGCCATCGGGATCGTGCGGATAGCCGTACTGCGTGAGGCGCATGCTGATGCCGCCGTGCGCGGACGCGAGCTGATCGGTGATCGTGACGAACGAATCGTGCTTCGACATGAGGCTTCCTTTGGCGAGAGGTTGGCGAGCCTCGCGAAGTGCAGTGGCAATGCCACGCGTGCGGCGTCTCCCGCGGGATTCAGAGCGCGAGAGGATCCATGCGATTTCTCGTCGAGGATCTCGCGATCGTCCACCGTGGTTAGCGGCTACTCGACTGGCCTCGTGGCGCATGTCCCAGACGCGAGGCCTCCACACCCACATACATGCGCAACCTCCGCGAGCCGCACGTGTCGTGGACGCATGCGGATCGTGCTCGCCGTCGTTCTCACCGGATGTTCGTTCGTCGCGACCGAAGCACCGCGCCCGCCGCCCGGCCCGACCGCGTGCAATCGCGAGATGAAGCCGGTGATCGCCGACGTCGTCGCGGGGCTCGGCGCGGTGTTCGCCGCCGGCGTGTCTTCCGTCGAGCACGCGCAGCGCACAGAGGTGATCATTCCGCTCTCGCTCGCGGGGCTGTTCGCCGCGTCGAGCGCGTACGGCTTCATCGAGGTCGGGCGCTGCCGGGACGAGCACGCCAAGCGTCCCGGCTGGTCGCTCGCGGATATGCCTGCCGTGATGTGACTAGACGTACGCGCCGTCGAGATCGCGCGCGTGCTGGTGGAACCACGCCTGCGCCGCGGCATCGAGCGCGAACGTGTCGTGCATGCGGACGATCTTGCCGTTCGCGAATTCGACGACGATCGTCGCGTGCATCTCGACCTGCGCGCCATCGCGAACGTAGCGGACGAACCCGTTCAGGGTGACGCGATCGCCCTGCTCCACCGGCGGCGCGGTCGGTACGATCTGCCGGCTCGCCATCCTGCGATCGAAGCCGTCGAGCGACTTCTTGATGCCGCGAAAGATCGCGTCGCGGCCGTGCATCACGCCGCCACCGGGGATGCCGCTGACCTCGTACGTCGCGTCCTCGGCGAAGAACGGCTCGAGGCGCTGCCAGTTGTCGTCGGCGAACGTCTGTTCGAACGCGGCCGCGTACGCCATGAACGTCGGGAGATTGGACATGGGTGTAGCGTACCGATTGTCATGAAGCGCAACCGCTCGATCCCGCCGGTTCAGGTGATTCCCGTGCTGACCTACCCCGATGTCGAGGCGGCGGTCGCCTGGTTAGGAGCTGCGTTCGGCGCGGTGGAGCACGTCCGGATCGGGCCGAACCATCGTGCGCAGATGATGATCGGCAGCGGCGCGCTGATCGTCGCCGACGTGAGCAAGGACCGCGTCGTCCCCGGCGATGGCGTGACGCACTCGATCATGCTGCGCGTCGAAGACGTCGATGCCGCGATCGAGCGTGCGAAGAAGCGCGGAGCCAACGTGGTGATGGAACCGACCGACATGCCGTACGGCGAGCGCCAGGCGACCGTGGTCGACCTCGGAGGGCATCGCTGGACGCTGTCGCAGACGCTCGCGGATGCCGAGCCCGAGTCGTGGGGCGGCGAGACCGTGACGCCGTATCCCGTGCGGGACGTGTAGTGGTCGCACTGCTCGGGCCTGTATGTGCAGGTATCGCGCTGCTCGCCGGGCGCGCGTTCGGTGCTTGGTTCGGCATGATCGGCGGATCGATCGCGATGGCGGTGTGCGCGATCCTGTTGTGGATCGGGATCGCGATCTGGCGCGATGGCTCGACGGGAGCCGCGGCTGCCTTCGCGTGGATGTTCGCGGGCGTGATGAACGTGAATGCCGGCAATAGCATCGCGCTGATGAATTCCGGCGAGCATGTCCTCGGAGCGCACGTCACCGACGTCGACCACTGGCGAAGACACGAGCGCGTGAGCTTCGCGGACGGCGCGCTTCGCGGCGACCTGATGGAGCTCGCCGGGCACATCGCGAAGCGTGTCGATGGCCACCGCCCGACGCGATTCGACGACTGCCGAGCAACGCCGATCGTCGCAGAAGGGTGGAAGCAGAGCGACCCGGTGAGGCTGTGGGCGCTCTCCGCTGAACATGGACCGTCGGGCGCATTCTTCGAGCAGACGTTCCACGTGTCCACCACCCCCGACGACGACTGTCTGCGAGCGATCGAAGACGTGGTCGCGAAGCACCACGTGGTGGTCGACCCGGATCCGATCTACCTGGAGTACGTGATCACGTCGACGGATCCGACGATGGTGAAGCTGGGTGGCCTCGTCGCCGCAGCACTCACCGCGCTGGTCTGGCTCGGCGTACTCGCCTGGCGCCGATTCCGTGCCTAGGGAACCGTCGGCGCGGTGTGCACGCCGCGGCTCGGCGTGCCGTCGTTGATATACGGCCAGCCGCCCTTCCAGTGGACCCAGTCGAGCATCAGCTCGCGATGGCCGCTGTCGGTGCACGAGTGCGCGCCGCTCCACGCGTGATAGACGATGAACTGATGGCCGCCGCTCGCCACGATCGAGTTGTGGCCCGGGCCGTCCCACTTGCTGTTCGAGTGCAGGATCGGCTGGCTCCGCTTGTGATACGGGCCGAGCGGTGAGGTCGCGCGCGCGACGCCGACGCCGTACGTGCCGTTGCAGTACGTCGCGCCGCTGTAGAACATGTAGAAGTACTTGCCGCGGTGCATGACCCATGGCGCTTCGGTCACGAGGTGCTCCCACGGCAGCGTGTTCTCGATCATCCGGTGGCGGACGCCGACGAAGCCCAGGCCGTCGTCGCGGAGCCGCTCGCCGTAGATGATCGTCTTGACCGGTGGGTTCTGCGCGTTGCCGTCGATCTTGTAATAGAGCCAGTGATGGCCATCGGCGTCGGTGTAGACGTCCGGATCGATCAAGCCGAAGTGGCTATCGCACGCGAGCGGATGACCGAGATCCTTGAACGGTCCTTCCGGCGAGCTCGCGGTCGCGGCGCCGATACACATCCGGCCGCGCTTCGGTGACAGCGCGACGAAGTACGCGACGTACCCCGTGCCGATGTGATGGATCTCCGGCGCCCACCAGTTGCCGCCGCCCCACGCCGGCTTCGTCTTCGCGCTGAAGATGTGGCCGATCGACGTCCAGTGAACGAGGTCGCTCGACTTGTAGAGCGGAAAGCCGTTGCCGGTGCACGCGGCGTAGAACTCGACGCCGGTCGCGGTCGCGACGCGAATCACGCCCGGGTCGGCGCAGTTGTCGGCGACTGCATTCTGGTAGTGCTTCGTCGCCATCGCGGCGAGGTCGTCGGGCTCTGCAGCCATCGCGTCGTCGTCGACCTCGGTCAGGTCCTCGGTGTCGTCGGTGTCGACGGGCGCTGGCGTGACGTCCTCGTTCAAGGATGCGTCCTCGAGCTCCGCCGGCGAGTCATCGGTCGCCGACGCCCAGGTCTCGTCGGAGTAGTCGGCGTCGTCCGAGACGCACCCGTGCAGCACGAGCAGAACCAGCAGCAGGCACTTCTTCATCGCCGCGGTGGTCTGCAACGGACGTTCCGAACGAGGCGACCGTGATTACAGCAGGATCGGCTGTAGACTCGGCTCGTTGTTGCTTCGAGCCTGCACACGAAAAGCTGCACTTCTCGTCGCGCTGGTCGCGTGCCACGAGGAACGCGCCGCGTACGTGGTCGATGTCGTGCTGCCCGGGTTCGACGCGACGACGAAGCTCCAGCCGGGCGATCGGATCGTCGCGATCGACGGCGAGCCGCTCGGCACGCCCGTCGTGCCCGCGCTCGTATCCCAGGTAAATGCGCACGCCGGATCCCCGGTGACCCTCACCGTCGAGAGGGCAGGCCAGGAGCAGACCATCGTCGTGCGTCCGCAGCAGGATCGGACAAATGACGGCAAGACGTCGTGGGTCCTCGGAATCCGTCCGCGCGCCCACTAGACTGCTGGCGTGGCACGCTACGAGCGTCCTGATCACGCGACCGGCACGTACTTCGAGATCAACCTCGAAGGCCGGGTCGTCACGACTCGAACTGGCGTGATCGGAGCCTATTCGCATCGCAGCGACGGCCACACGCTGTACGGCTCCGATCGCGGCCGAGAGGGCCGCCGAACCTACAAGGACGCGAACGCCGCGCGCGCGGCCTTCGACAAGGCCGTCGCCGCCAAGCGCGCCGACGGGTTCCGCCGTGTCGATCGGCCCGACGACCTCGTCGAGCAGACGGTCGACGTTCATCGCAATGCCGAGCTCGAAGCGCTCGTCGCGGCAGCGGCGCCCGGCGATCCGAGCCCGTATCTCGTCTATGCCGATTGGTTGCAACAGCGCGGCGATCCACGCGGTGAGTTGATCGCGCTGTCTCACGCGATGCACGCGCAGAGCGACCCGCGTGAATTCATGGCCTTCAAGCAACGCGAGCAAGCCGTCCGGTTCGCCCACGAACGGCTGTGGCTCGGTGACGTCGTCGTCGCGGCGGCCGCCCGGATCAAGCTCGACTGGAAACTCGGGTTCGTCGAGCGCGCGCGACTCACGGTGGCCCCGAGTCAGCTGCCGCTCGATGTCGTGCTCTCCGCCCTGCTCGCCTCGCCCGCTGGCTGCGCGGTACGTGCACTCGACCTCGTCGCGCCCCAGGACGCCGACGACCAGACGCCCCGGCTCGTCGATCAGATCATCGACGCGTGCGCGCTCCTGCCGGCGCCGGGCCTCCGCGCGTTGCGGTGCGAGTCGCGCTCGGGCGTGCGGGCGGCGACGCTCGTGGCATTCGCCCCCCACGAAGCCCGCCTCCTCGCCGCCGGCGTCACCGTCACCGAACAGCTGTATTGAGCGGCTTGACCGACCGCTCCCCCGACCCCATAGTGGGCTGGTTCTTTGACATGGGGGCGTATCGGATTCGACGGGGATGTTGACGTTCGGATCGCGCGTCGTGGCGCCCATGGCCACGTAAAAATGGGCAAACAACGCAACTGCGAACGATAACGCTGTTGCTCTCGCCGCCTAATTAACTAGGTAGCGACGGTGCCCGCTCTTTCCGTCTGTAGGAGCGAAGCACCGACACAATCAGGCTGGATCTCACGAGTCGCCGACGGCGTGAGGTCGAGAAAAGTTGGCTTGTCGAGCTCTCAGGTCGGTCGTCGTCGGGGAGCTCGAGACCTTAAATGGCGTACCTACACGCGTAGAAGTCAGTCCTGATGCATCTTCGGACGCGGGTTCGACTCCCGCCGCCTCCACCATTCCCAAGTAAGTTGCCGCCAACCGAGCGGCGACCTACAGCGATCTCTCCATAAGTCGCCCGTAGCGATCGATCCGCACCGCGACTCGGTCACGCTTATGGCTTCTCGCCCCCTCGTCGGGCTGAGGTCCTTGTCATCGCACGCGAGAAGTCCGCCCAACTGCGGCAGGCTCTGTTCGTCGCGAGATGTGGCCACCTAAGTTGCCGCTACATGAACGTTCGCGAACCTGCGTAGCCAGTACGTTCCCGGTGGGAATACCGCTGGTAGGCCGTCGCGCCACAGACTTCGCGCACGTGCATACGCGCGAACAAACTCCTTGTTGCGCACGAGTGCCTCGACGCGCGCCCAGCGATTGATCGCCGCCACGCGAGGGCTCATCCCTCGACGCGGTTCGAATGTCGTCGGAGCTCGATGCCACTCCTGCTTCAAGACCCTAGCGCGGCCAAGGATCGAGGTCCCCTTGCGACGTCGTTCGTCGGCAGCCGCGAGCTCGATGCTTCGGATCATCGCCTCGAGCTCGCGAGCCAGACACGTCGAATCACCAAGCTCCTCTGGAAACCTCAACTGAATCGACACCCTTTGCGGCATTGGGCCGCCCTTGCGGAAGAAGTGAAGGGGACGCTCCGCGTGCAGTTCGCGCCCTGACATCAAGGCGCGATATCCGTTCACGCCCGGCCAATGATCCACACGGTCGACCAACTGATCTTGTACGGGATTGGCTGCCACGTAGGCGACCTTCCGAAGGACGTCCTCGCGATCGACCAACCGCACAACGCTTGTTTGTCCTGATGCCCAGAAGTGCTCCCATCGCCCGCGCAGCGCATTCTGGCTGCGCGCGATCATTCGGTGGAGATGTTCTAGGAACTCTGGGTAACGGCCGTTGCGATCACGAATCACCACGTGATGATGGTTCGACATCATGCACATGATCACGAGGTCGATCTGAAAGCGCCGTGCGGCCTCGATGAGGCAGTAGAGGTACGCGTTGTTGGTCACCCGATCAGGGCGGAGTAGGAATCGCCGCTCGGAACAGCGGCGCGTGATCATGTAGAAGGCCCCAGGAAGAACCTGGCGAGGAAGCGACATCCGCTGCGCTACCTCAAGAAACCCGCCAAGTCGGGGTCGAGTCGTTTCGCCGATTTGGATTGATGATGTCCGCCAGGCGGACGACGGCGTCCGCTATTCGTTCGGACGCCCGGACGGATCCACTTCGATCGTGAACGGCCACGTCACTACTTTCCGTTGGGGAGCAGCATCGATCCGGTTCACCGGATAGCGAGAACTAACCCCGGGACGGTTCAGCGTTCACCTGGTTCACCGGATAGCGACAACTAAACCCGGGACGGTTCACCCTAGCCCTGCCGCGCCGGCGGCGGCGTCTTCGGGCCCGTGCGCGGACGCTACGAGCCAATCGAGCAGATCGGCGACCTCAAGATCGTCCCGCTTCGCTGAGCGCGGCGGTGATACTTTGCCGTCGAGACCAGAGCCGACTGTCGACCGCGCAGAGTTCTCATACGACCCGCGACCTGAATGGAACGGTCCCCTAACCTCGGAGCGGTCCCCCGGTCCCCCGGTCCCCTTGCACCGAACTTTCGAACAGCGCTTCAGTGCCCGGCGAAGCCAGGCATTGACGCAATTCGATCGTGAAAGCTGGCATCGAGGACTACTGGAGAACAAACAGCCCGCGCTGGCGCCACGTTTCGACCTCAGTCGCGCGGCTTTTGTAGGAGTTGTTGTTCCGGCTCGACACGTAGCTTGATCGTCATCGCTTCAGCCCCGTCGGTGGTGTCTCGCCTCCGGCCATGGACGCCTCCACTTTCTCTTCGTCCCATCCCAGTCGGTAGGTCTTCAGGGACCAGGTCATCTCCGCGACGACTTGGCCGTTGATCTCCGCACCGATGCGGTAGTCCTGCAGATGGGAGACGCCAGGGAGAGCATGATCGAAGCTTGGCGAGCCCCGCTCGCCGAAGGATTCGACGGTTGGTTGATCGCCCACAAACCCGAGATGCTTCAACTCATCATGTACGATTGCTGTGTCGTCGCGCAGGCAGTCCCAATCCGTCGAGAAGTTCGACTGGTGCGCGAGCTGGTTGCGTTGGCCGCGAATCCGATGCAGCTCGCGCGCGTTGACCAGATGCCCGAGGCTCTCGAGCGTGCCGATACGACCGTTCAAGTCGTTTCGATATCGCGATACGATGAGCAGATTGTTGTCGCTGATGTACTGCGCGAGCGCTTCGTCGAGGAGCGACACCATCTTGACGTAGCGCACTCCTGGCGCGAACCGATCGACGATCGGGTTCGATAGTCCGGGCCGCGCGTTCAGGAGCGCGTAGTAAGTCGCGCGTTCCTTAAGGAGCGCGCTCTCCACGAGCAACCGGGTCCACGCGGACGCGAAGCCAGTGTTGTTAGCCGTCACCATCCGGAACTCCCAGCTTCCAAGGCCATGTTCTCGGGGAATCTGCCCGAAACAAGCTCTCGACGGAGTCGTTCGTTCTCAGTTCTGGGAACACCACACCGCCCGCGACGCGGCAGCTATCGATACGCACTACAGCTTGGATTGCGCGAGCCATGACAGGAGCCCAGCTCTCGAAAACCGAGTGTTTCTTCCGATCCGTTGGTGCGGGATGTCGCCACGTGAGACGGCGGCGTAGACGCTGTTGAGCGAAAGCCTGAGCAGCTCGGCCGCTCCACCGACCGTCAACACTTCGTCGCAATCTGACTTCCGGACGGTCCGCTGAAACATCTCGCACGGTGTTTGATCGCTCGCGTCGTCCTTTGCCATCTTGGGATCCTCGCACAACCATCGCTCGGTCAGGCCGAGACATGGGTCTGCGGGCCCGATACGTGCTCGAGCCGGATCTCCGAATCGGTCACTCATTCTCGGTTGACCGAGCGACGAGGTTCGATTCAATCGGACAGTTCGCGCCGTCGTCTCGAAGACTGCGAGTCCGGCGTGGTCTCGTGCAAGTGCTGCTTCTTGACACCGTTCGAACCATCCCAGGCCTCAACCGTGACAACTTATGATCCGAGCGCTCAATCCTGCTGGAGCGTCATGGCTCTTCGTTGGCGGGCTGACTCTGGTTTGATCGCTCGTCGTCTGTGTTGAAGAGCGCGTCGCGCAGTCCCGCGTTCCAAACCTCACGAACCGCCTCGTCGGCAGCCTCCTCGGCGTGCTGACGGCGAACCGCATCGGTGACCTGGGAGTCCGGCGCGAGTTTCTTCATGAGCTCCACGACCTTCGTCTTTAACTTCTCTGCGTCCTGAAGCCGGCGCACGTTATATGGCAGCACGTCGTCTTCCGACACGTCTGGGGACGGTGAGTCCGCAAGGTACTTTATCGTGTACGACTCGTAGCCAAAGCGGCTCGACTTTACGGCTATGACTCGTGCGAGACCGCGACCAACGACGACGAAATCGCCCAGCTTTGCTCGCCCAGCAGTCATCCGTCGGCTGAGTTCGTCGCCGTAGGCGTTTTGGTTGTACACGTCGAGCATCCTCTTACAGAGGCCGGTAGGCTTCATCGAGTTGAGCTCGATCACGCGAACCAGCACCGAGTGAACGAGCAGCCCACAGTGGGAGAAGTGTTTCGAGAGCCGCTTCCTGCTTCGCTCGTACCACTTGTCGCCCGGAGAAAAATGGATGCTGCCGCTCGCTTGGGAGAACTGCCGGTAACTCAACCCTAGCTCGGCCTTCTCGCGGGGTTTGGCGAGCGGCATGGCGGTCCGCAGATTTGCAGCAAAACTAGAGAAGCGAAATCTCCGGGTAGCCGGCAAGACGTGCTTGTCCCGCAAGTACCAACAACGAGCGAAGTCGAGCGAAGGCTCGATCGTTTTGACATCCGCTGCCGTGCGGTCAATCCAATGCAGTAGTCCCTTCTGGTCGCAGTCGAAATACTCGTGCTCATCCGAGTGCTTTCGCGTGAGGGCCTCGAGTTGATCAAGGAGCAACCAGTGTCGGTAGTAGCGCTCCTCGTTCGTCGCTGAGAAGCAGATGAGCGACGTGAGGATTTCGATCAAGCGTCGCGTCCACATGGACGCCTCGGCCTTGAGGGCCTCGCCTATGAGCCGATCCTCGATCGTCGTGTCCGATGTGTCTACGCCGTCCCCAAGTAGCTCCTCCCAACGCATCATCGCGACACCCACCTCGTAGACGGAGTCGAGCACGCTGTACATGAAGTAGGCGCGCGAATCCTCTTGTGCCTCGATTGTGAAACGCAGGTAGTTCGTCTCGTTCAGAGGAAGATGACTGCGGAGCTCGTTGCTTCCCGCGAGAGCAACACGCGTCATGAACTCGCGTCTCGACTTAACGTCGCGCCTCGGCGTTGATGCTTCTGCGGGAACGCTCTCTGGAGTCGTTGCATCCTTCATCGCCACCTCGCCATGACTGCGCTAAGGCTTACGATATAAGGCAACAAGGCGCACGCATCGTCGACTTCGACGAGATCGCGCATACGGTTGGTGGTCACCGGTTACGGAGCTTGACGACGAACAGGCCATCCGCGCAGGGCACTCACAAGCCTCGTTGGCAACTCCGTCCGAGCGTGCAGCAAACGAGCCGTCTCGATATCGATTGTAAGTCCCGATGCTGTGTTCGAACGCTCGGACATCGGCTCGCGTCGCGCACCCGACCTCTACGAAGGTTGTCGGTTCGGATGAGAGACGGAGAGGTCGAACACTAACCTCGGAACGGTCCCACACCACCGCCGTCACAGCCGATGCCGGTTTCGTAAGACTGCGCTGATCGCTGCGCCGTAGACGAGATCGTAGCCTGATTCCGCGAGTGGTCGTTTGCCCATCCCGACCTTCGAGCAGGTTCATCGATCAGCTCCTACGGTACGTCGGGAACGCGATGACGACAACCGTGCCGAATCGCGTCGGCGAAGCCGTGATCATCCGTGCCACCTACCCCATGAGGTGAGTCCGGCCAGAACTGACCGCGGAACGTCGTGTCTTGCGTGCGGCAGCCGACATAGGCCGACGTTTGTCATCCAACCGCCGTCTGCCCCTAAGGTGTGCGCGTTGAAGAAGATGATCCAGTCCAGCGGTACTGCCGCCCATCGCTTCTCGTAGTCCTCGGTGATCTGCTCTTGCGCCGCGATCGCGGCTCCTTCCGCGGGCAGAAGTGAGCGACTGCCCCAAAGCACCGCGATTCGAAGATCCACATCTGCCGCACCAAGCTGCTTCGAGGCATCCAACGCTCGACCCAGAGCGCGGCGCAAGAGGTGATGGCTATCGATGTCATCAGGGACAACGCTGTAAGATCCAGCGTAGTGCTCGTTTGAGTCCCATGGCGGATACGAAAAGACCAGATCGCCAACGCTCGGCAATGCGAGCCGCGTATTTAGTCGCGCAGATTCGATAGCCGTTGTCACTTCCTGATCGACGATCGGCAAGAAGTGCGCGACGAAAGTGTCGTGCTGCGAGTCTAGGCTCGCGACCGCACCTGCTGATAATTGGAGCGTGACATCGCCGCGCCAATCGTGACCGAGCCGCGGATACATTCGACTCGCGAGCAGGTTGCAGAGCCGGTCGCGATTGCGCGTGTAGTCCGGGTCCGCAATCCCCTTCAGCTCCAGACCGATTCGAAGCCCATCGACGGGTACAACAAAGTCCGGCCTCGTTGCGTCCTTCGATGTCGCTGGTTCAACTATCGGGATCAGGCCAGCTCGTCGAAGACCTGCTTGCACTCCAACCTCGAACCGCGCGCCCGACCACCCTCTGACAGAGCGCAACTCTCCAACGAGCTTCCCCCGATCACGCCAGCCTGGGTACTCGATGAGGTCGCGGCCCAGTTGTAGAAGCTCGTCGACGTTGTGCACGAACCACCCCCGCATGAAGAGAGGGAACACCAGTGCGCCACCACCGTTCGACTCGAGCTCGCGGCAGGCCGTGTCGTCATACAAATCGCGAAGCTCAGCGATCGCAGCCGCAAGATCAGGCACGAGTCGCGCGCACTCAGGGCTCGATAGACAGTTCGGATGCTCCCACCATCGAAAGTCACCGAAGTGGTCGCCCACGTCATCGATTTCAGCGCTCATACTGTCGACAGGATACGGGCAAGCTCTGACGGCGGTAGTCACCAGTGTGAGGACGGGGCGATCTCGCGCAGTGGTCGGATTCGCTGAGGCGTTCGCGCCCCCGGAGACCGATCCGGGCTTCGGGTCGCTGGCCCGACGAGTGGGTGTTTGACGAGACACAACGCAAAGCATTGTTCGATACTGTCGACGCGTTCGTCGGCATGATGGTCGAATAGCAAGACCATCAGATCGATCCGCGGACCGCTGCCGCACGCGAGACGCAGCCGAGTGTTGAAGTCGATCACGACCACAATCCCGAAGCCGACAACGATGCGAACGGACCAAGTTCCGCATACCACGTGGCCACGGTGGCACGCCTGCAAATTCAACCGGGCGGCCTTTCCGGGCCAGGTCGCCGGTTACTGATACCGCACGCTCGCCGAGATTCCCGCTCGGCGGCTTGAGTCGAAGGTAATGGCGGTGCTCCCCGAGGGCGAACAACTCGACCACGGAAACCGTGCGCTTTTCTTGGAGGAGCGAAAGCGGATCAAGGAGCAACCCGTTGGCCCGAGCACTGATCTGTCGGCTTCGGGTCCAGAAGGGATGGTGTGCCGTCCTGCCATCGTCGCGGTATCGATCTGGATCTGACATCCCCTGCCCCCCGGGCTCACGGCGCTCACGGCCGTCCCGGGCTAGAACTGGTACACTCGCCGCCAAGGTCGTTCGACAGATGGACGAGGGATTCCGGCCAAGCACGATTTTCGGGTTCGTGAGAGCGCGCGAACTAGAGGGATCATTTCCGGGCGAGAGTTCGACTGGCGTGTGGATCATCAGTTCGTTAAGAGTTGAGCGCGGGTGGGGAATGGTGTCGGAGGATGAATGGCCGTACCCGCAGCGAGATGCTCCATGGCCACCTCAAGAACCGATCGGCCTCGACCGCAAGGCTCGCTCGAACCGAATTGGCTCGTACCAACGCATCAAAGATCTGCTCGAGTGTCGGTTCGCGCTAAATCGCGGTCCCGTTCAAATTTCAGTCGCAATCACCGACCAATGGCTCAACGCGGCAGGAGGCCGGATCGAGGCACCTCATGAGCCTGCGGAGATCTTAGGAAACCACAGCGTCGTCCTTGTTGGGTACGAGGATCAGAAAAACGTCTTCAAGTTCATAAATTCGTGGGGGACGGGCTGGGGCGACAATGGATACGGAACGCTCCCGTACGAGTACTTTGACCGCTTCTGCTTTGAAGCATACCAACGGCACTTGTACCAGGCGCCGCGGTCACACGTTGATGGCCACGATATCGTCACGATGCAGTGGGCGTTGCGTGACTACCTAAGAAGACCGTTTCTTGTTCACGAAATATATAGCCAGCCCGACGACGAGAATGTCGGCTGGGCATTTGCCTCCGTGAACTCAGGATTTGTCGACGTAGAAGAACTCTTCGTGCGGCCGAAATTCCGACGACGGAAGTATGGGCGCCACCTTCTCGGTAGCCTTCGCGCGACCGCAAAAGCGAATGCGCTCACCCTCAGGGTCTTTCCCTCATGGCCTGACTGCCACCAGATCGAGGCTGTCGAAGGCTTTTTCGCGTCTGAAGGGCTCGTCCTAACAGAACCCGGCGTCCAGTGGGCACCTTGTGCGGCAGTGGCGCGTATAGCGCAGTTTGAAATCCCGTCGCCGCCGGCTTACGCGCGAGCGCGGGACATGCCGATCGCCAAAATCGTTCCGCTCGCTGACGATGCTGAATGGGAGGAGTCTGAGTCCGTTGGACAGCGCGTACGACCAACAACCCTCCTGCGCGACATCAACCCGCACGAGCCAATTGTCTTCGTCCTCAGCGATTGGAACGCCGCCGATGCGCTCGTCGACCGCGTAAGTGATGTAGTCCTCGACCAAGTCGTAGGCACTCGCATCCCCTTGGTGTTCGTCGTTGACGACGTGAGCCTCCCCGAGGAGGAGAGCCACCATCAAGCGCTTGCCCGCCTGGCCGATGCGGGGGCAGTGCTAGTCGTTCCAGACACCGAGGTTGAACGGCAGATGGCACGCGTCGCGCCCATGAAACTCGTCGAGAATCACCTACTCGTTGCGCTCACGCACAGCAGCCAGCAGTCCTTTCATCTAGACAGCCCGTCGCAGTTCGATGGATACGAGGCCTTTGGGCATGCCGTAACTAGGCTTTCGAACGAGAGTCTCGCAGCGATTCTCGGCACGCGTGATCAGGACGAATAACTCGATGCCACAGCTGCTGCGTGCACACGAAATTTCCGAATACATCTTTAACGTCGCTGATGTCACCTACCCGGTGAGCATCCGCGATCAAATGAATCGAGCCGCGTGGCTCGTTCGAAAGGCTCACGACCAGGGCTTCTTCGGCCCGCGACGGGCACGTGAGTTTAGGAAGTTGCTTGTTTGCGGTGCTGGAGCAGCAGGCGTTACTGCCGCGTTGGAAGCTCTGAGCTTAGGGGTCGAGACCGTCCTAGTGGAGCGCGGACCTGCGCCCTTTGCCCGACAGCGCCGATGTACATCAAGATGGATTGATCCTGTTCAGTATGATTGGTCTGCGCCCCATTGGACGCTGGCGAGGTATCCGCACGCCGGGCCACCGATGCCTTTACCGTGGTCAGCCGATCGGTCACACCGGCTTGCACTCGCATGGCTCATGTCCTTCTTAAGAGCAGCGAAGAATCCACTGCTCTCATTTCGGAGCAATGATCGCATCATTGACGTCCCGCAGCAGATCCGTTCGGTCGGCCCCGCATCGTCGGTTCTGGGACTGCGTGTGACGTTCCAGACCGGGTTGACTGACGTCTTTGGAATGATGTTGTGGAGCGTTGGATTTGGCGAGGAGCGACGGACTGCCCCACCAAGTCATACCGGGTTTGCATTTTGGGACTCTGATCCATTTGAGCATCCCAATTGGGGCGTCCGAGGTACGGATCCACGCGCCGTTGTATCGGGCGGCGGTGATGGCGCACTGCAAGACTTTATTCGCCTGAGTACGGGGCGTAAGTCGGCGCTCGATGCCATGGAGGAAATTCGCAAGGCAGGCTGGTCTATCCCGGATCGACAACGGCACTTTCTCTACGTGGAGGAAGACCAAGCGCAACGCGCCCTGCTCTGGTGCCGACCCTCATCGCTCGATGAACATCGAGTTCTCGAACGACTTCATGCTTCGTACGTATCGACCATCGACGAACTAAGCACCACCCACCCAGACAGCGCACGGCTCATCGTGGCGGTGCGCCGGCTGATCACCCAACGTTCCGTCAGCCTTGTGCACCCTTGCTCGCATCTCGCTCGTTGTTACGGTTTGAATCGCTTCGTCGCACTTCTCCTCGAACGGATCGCTCGAATTGATGGCCTCAATGTGGCCAGGATGCCGCAGCGGGGTCTCAGCCGCACGCACTCGGCCAGTTGCGCCAATCAGCCCTGGGCGTGTCACGGTGTGACCCACGATGTCGAACTGGAAGCGCGGCCCTCATGCACGATGAAGGGGCCTGTAGCATCCACGGAGAGACTGCAGGCAGAGGTCGTTGTCGTGAGGCACGGCATTATCCCGAACGCGGACTTTGAGAATATGCCGATGGCGCTCGCACGACAGATCATGCCGTACCACCTGCCCTGAACCACAATTGTGTCTGGGGTTGGCGCTCCGGACCGAAGCTAACGCTGTAAGGAGGTTACGACGGACAGTAGCCTTTCATCGACGAATGACCTCCACACCTTAGATAACGTGACGGATTAATCCACGACGCTCACAAGCTCGTGCTTGAGGGACCTGCGCGCCGCCGCCGCACGACACGACTGTGTGTGCCGCCATCATCGTCTCCACAGCCCCTGCTGGTCACGCGTCACTCTCGTTGCTGCCGGTTACATGCGCCGGCGACGCAGGATCCTGCCCGCAATTAATCCCCTACCTGCTTTCGTTCCATCGAGAGGTGTTCGATCACCTCGAATACACTGAGGCAGTGCGGAGGTTCGTCACGACGCACATCCGGGCCCGTAGGCGCGGCCCTCGAAGAGGATCAAATGAAGGAACAGCGAGCCCAGATCAAATGACGGCGCCCGGCCGCGCACCTCGCGTTCGACTAGTGGCAGCAGCACGCGATCGCGGAGTGTCATCCGTTCTCCCATTTCGAAGCATTACACAAGATCCTCGTTGCTCGCGGTACACGTGAGGCTTGCGGGTACTGGCGATAGAGCGTAGCGCCCGATCGTTTGCCTTCTCGTTCCCGTGAAACGGACAAACGACGACGGCGGTATGCCCGAACCGTCACCGCCTCCTTCACCATTGTCCAGCGCGTCAGGAAGGTACCGGTCGACGTCCGCTGCAGCCCGCAGCGTATGTCGGACGATTTGCTTGGCTCCAACCTCTCTCTTCGCTCGTCCTTGCGTTCCCACAGATAACGATCGGTCGACGGGCCCAACTCCTACTCGATCTGATCGAATCGCTCGTGCGCAAAGTCGCTACACCTTCAGCCCTGCTCGGAGTTCGCGTGATGTCGCATCCTCGTGACCGTAGACGACGAGCGTGAGATCCTTGGCGACGATGATGTTCGGCCTTCACAATTGGCGGCGGTTTTGGTGTGCTCGTGAAGACGCGTATTGGCTCGGCGCCGACGGATTTCTTATCGATCCTGAAACAGAAGTCGGTCGTCACGCACATGACGTGAGCTCTCTCGAGCAGCTCGAACACCTCTCGCTTCTCGCGCTGCTCGGTGAGCCGGGAATCGGAAAGTCTACGATCTTACGTCAGGAGCAGCGGCGGCTTCGCGAAGCCGGCTTCCGCGCCGAGGTGATCGATCTTTCACGCGCGGGATCACCACAGCAACTCCAGCAGGCGCTCGCCTCGGCCCCCGACTATCTCTTCTTAGATGCCCTGGACGAAGGCGTTGCGCGAGACCCTGCACTCATTTCGGCGCTGATCGCCATATTCGATCAACACGACCTCTCGACGTTTCGCGTGCGTATCACATGCCGCACACTCGAATGGCCCGCCGAGCTGGAGCGATACCTTCGGGGACGTGCCGATCCGGACGCGCTTGGTGTCTTTGAACTTCTGCCATTGCGCCGGGCAGACGTTGTTCTTGCAGCAACCGATGACCAGCTTGATAGCGAGGCGTTCGTAGAACAGGTGAAGGCACGCGACGCATCCGCCTTGGCGATACGCCCGCTGACACTTCGCTTCTTGCTAGCAATATTCGCGGCGGATGGAACCCTTCCGCACTCGAAGGTCCGGCTCTTTGATGAAGGCACGCTGATCCTCTGCACAGAGGAAGCAGCCTTGCAGAGAGGCCATTACCACCGCAACCCCGACGTCTTTCGGCGGCGCGCGATCGCGGCACGTCTAGCGGCAGCGAGCACGTTTACGAACAGAGATACGATTGTGCGAGACGCGGTCGAAGATCCCTGCGCATTGCCAGCAAGCGTCGCGATTGGTCGCGAGCAACTGCCAAACGCAGAGTACGTGATCGACCCAGCTGCGCTCGAAGACGTTCTCGTTGGAACGGCGCTCTTTACAGGACGAACCGCCACTGTGTTCGCCTGGAATCATCAGACATATAGAGAGTTCTTGGCGGCTTGGTATCTGGCTCAGCATGACTTTGACGCGCAGAAATCGGAGGCCCTGTATTTCTCAACTGGGAGTCGACGCATCCCTAGTCCTCTCCGTGAGGTCGCAGCTTGGCACGCAGCTTTCGAGCCGAGCCTTTTTGACCTCATCGTAAAGAACGACCCGCAAGTGTTGCTTCGAAGTGATAGCGCCGCGTCGACCGAATCCCGCGCACAGCTCGCAACCTCGCTGCTCGCTCGCTTCGCACGATTCGAAGCGACCGATAGCTGGAGTCAGCGCCTCGACTATCAGAAGTTGGACCATCCCGAGCTTGCACATCAGCTCCGTCCCTACATCACGACACGCAGTGAAAACCTGATCGTTCGCAGAGCCGCAATCGAAATCGCTCGCATGTGCTGCGTCACCGCCGTTGCCGACAACTTGATCGCGGTCTTGCTGAACAGCGAGGACGACATCCATTTGCGTGAATGCGCCGCGCATTCACTAGCGTCTCTCGGCGGCGAAGCAATCCGCACAACGTTTACCGCGATCCTACAAGCCGGTATCGCCCACGATCCTAACGATGAGATTCTAGGAACGCTGCTGCGCCATCTATGGCCGTCGCACATTGATGTCCCGAGCCTCTTTCAGCACATGCGGACGCCGAGGCGTGACGACTACTACGGAGCTTATCAGGGGTTTCTTGCCGAGTTGCCTGGACGTCTGGCGCCCGACCAATTGGTTCCTGCTCTTGAGTGGACGGAACGATTGGGTACTCAGAGCGACTTCCATATTCAGCAAGTCCAGGCCGAGTTCATCGACCGGGCAGTTCAGCTCGGAGACCGCGATGAGATTCGACCGGTCCTGGTCCGCCTGATTCGTGCGTCGCTCCATGAACGTCGCGGCGCCTGGTACGCCGACCGAACCGTAAGGCGAGACCGAACGGCGCGAACCTTCACGGTGTCCACCCGCAGACACATCGCCTACACGCTCATTTGCAGCGTTGATGACGACCGGCTTGCTACCGAACTAATCTACTTCACGCCTCCACTACTCACGCCAGATGATATCCAGTGGCTTACGAACCTCGTACCCTCGTCTAGCGAATCACTTCAGCGCTCGCTCGCTCGGTGCGTTTCGGCACTCTACGCTCGCTTCGGCTATCCTCTCGACGTCGATGACGCTGATGCGGTCGTGTCGGTGGAGGCACGCGCCTTTGTTGAACTGATAGAGCCTTGGGTTCGCGCAGTCGACCTCTCGTCTCCTGAGGCAAAGGAGGCAGAATCGAATTGGCGCAGATTCAATCGAACCATGGCCGACAACTCCGACGACGACGTTTCTGATGCAGATGAACTCGGCGAACCATCTTTCGCGTCGATTGTGACCGATGCGATCGGGAGAGTTGAGCGTGGCGAGATTGGCGCATGGGTCAGGCTGTCTGCGTGGGCAGATCACTTTCCCAAGCCAATAACGGACCACCCGGAGTGGAGCGCGCTCGAACCTGGAAAACGCCAACGCATCGTGTTCGCCGCGCTCCGCTATCTTGAGAGTCAGCCTCCCCCTGATCCCTCGTGGGTAGATGCGACAAATGAGATTCCGTGGACCGCAATTGCTGCGCGCTCGGCGTTTCAAATCGTCGCGACGGAGTGTCCCGCCCTCTTGGACTCCTTGAGCTCCGCAGTGTGGCGTCGCTGGATCCCAGTATTGGTCTCGTTCACGCTGCCCAACATCTCTCCACCAGCGCGTTGTGAGCTCTTCAATCGTTGCATCGCATTTGACGAACTGCCCGCAGCTATCCTTCGAGTCGGACGACGAGACAGTCGGCCCGGCCGCTACGCGACCTTTCTCTCGGAACTCCCTGACCCTCTGCCCGAACAGCTGCACGAGCCTATTTTACAACTCCTTCCTGAGCTTCAAGACGAGGCGTTCGAGAACGCGCTACAGCTCTTGCGTCGGGCCAGGTGCGAGGAGGCTCGTGAGATTGCACGTGTCACAGTCCGCGAGCTTCCACCGGCACGAGCTGCGCGCGCAGCGCGTGCGGCGCTTCCATTCGACGCGAGCCTGTGGTCGGTGTTGATCGATAGGGCGCGCACACACGCCGAGTTCGTCGACGGGTTCGCGCCCCTAGTGGCGCATCGCGAGGACATGCGCGCCGATGTCTTTGCCACGATTGCCGTGCAGGATGCCGCAACCCTACTTGACATAGTCCTGCAGCAGCATCCGAACGACGACGGCTATCGCGGCCCCCGTGGCGCTTACACCGTGCTGGACTATGTCGAGAGACTCAAGAGCTCACTGCTACGGCTCCTGCGTGAGAATCCGACAGATGACAAGATCCGAGCGTTGGAATGGCTTCAAGAGCGACATCAGAACGTGGTGATGTTTCGAATCATCCTCTTGGAAGCGCGGAACCGGCACGTCGACGACGCGTGGGTACCCTTAACAGTCGATCAACTGACGAATGTGCTCGCGGTCGAGGGTGACAACGAGAACGCGCCAACCATCGATGCGTTGCCAAAGATTGACTTCGTAACGCCACAACGTCGCGACGTAGACCAAGCAGAGCTAGTTGCCATTCTTGGCGGAGTACAAGTTGTGGCGCAGACGGTCACGGTCACCGAGACCGCCGCGCTCCAATCGGTGATGCGACCTCTCGTTGGAGCGTCTTCGCTTGTGGTCGGGAGTCTCGGAGTGGCGACCTACACCGTTGGCGCGATTGGCAGGTATGCCGTTGCGCATTTCCAAAGCGACATGGGGATCGAGGCGCCGAACGCGGCAGCACTCGCGACGAATGACGTGCTCCGAGATATTCAGCCCAAAGTAGTCTTCCAAGTCGGAATCGGTTTTGGCCTAAAGCAGGCTAAGCAGCGACTTGGCGATGTTCTTGTGGCTCAACACATCACGAGCTACGCAATGATCGCGATGCGCCCCGACACTATCGAGGAGCGCGGCGAGACGCTGCGCGGTGACGTCACTTTGATTGAGCGCATCCGAGCCCATGCGCGAACGTGGAACGTGTTGCGAGATGACAAGACGAGCGTCGCGGTTCACGTCGGCCAAATGCTGTCCGGTCCTGTTCTCGTCAACAACAAGGCGTTTCGCGATGGGCTCGTTGGACGGTTTCCTTCAGCCATCGGTGGCGAGATGGAAGGTACTGGTGCATACGCGGCCGCCGCACGCAATCGGGTACCTACGTTGCTGCTTAAGGGTATTTGCGACTGGGCAGACGATCTTAAGGACGATCGCGCACAAGCGTTTGCTGCCTTCACCGCAGTGGACCTGTTCCGCTACGTTCTCGACAAGCCGGACGCCCTTGCTTCACTAGGAGTGATATCGGATCGAGAACGAGCAGACCGAACGCTAGTTACCCCCTGACGCCAACAATGCAGCGTCGCCGCTAAGTCGGGGCAGGACAAACGGGAAAAGCAAGCGGTCATCTGGAGAGGAGGCGCGCGTCCAATTTGTCTGGCGAGAATGGCTCCGTCATCGTCGCGAGTTTCAGGAGCGCCTTCCGCAGGATCGTTCGAGTCTCGACTTCGATGTGGGAAAGCGTCTCGCTCTCGCTGGCGTTGTGCACGCCGTGAACCACTCGTGACCGATGATCGTACGACTGTTTTACGAGTTCATAAAGGCGGGTTCGGTCGGCTCCATCCTTCCCCAAGAACTCTGCAATTCGCAGGGCTGCGCGGAATTTCAGCTCGCCTTGGTTACCGCCCCGGCTAAGAAACATGGACTCCAGTCCGATCCAGTAGTCGACGAGACGATCGTCGACGGCATTGCGCACATGCGATTCGGCGAATCGTTTTAGCGGAAGCGAGAAATGTTTGTCGGACCTGGTCTTCTTGTAGATGTCCCTCAACAGGACGACATCCTCGTTTCGAAGGGTGACGGGTACTGACGGCGACGCGAGTGCCATCGGGTGACCTGTATGCATGTGGAGGTGAGTGAGGCTGCGTATTTCATGAAATGTGAGCAGCCTGTCGGCCGAACAATCCAAGGCGAGACGCATGCAGGCGATCGAATCGCGAGCGCGTTGATCTAGCTCTTGCGCCACAAGAGCGACTTTCCGTGAGTGTCACGGGTCTCTTTCATCGCGAAGGCTGCGGATGTCGCGATCGCGCAGGTTGCGTGGGAGAGGAGCGGCGACTGATAGCTCGAGTTATGCAGGTCTTCGAGCTCTGCTACTGTGAGCTGCCGGACGCTCAAGTTGTCGTCGAGCTCGACAGACGACATCTCCAATCGGACGCCAAGCACAGGCGTAACTATCCGCTGTTGGATGTACATCGCCCGCGGCGCCATTCCGAGGAACGCGGCGAGTAGCTCTTCGAAAACAGCTTTGTCCCAGCGAAGCGTCCCCGCTGCATCCCTCGTTCGTTCGGCGTAGGGCAACACAAGGTCTTCGACGATTCGCGCGAGCTGCATGTATGCGGGCGTTCTGCAGAACCCGAGATAGAGATTCCACGGACCTGTGCCCCCGAGCGCGTAGCCCGCGTCGACGACCCGGACATACTGGAGATAGGATGGCGACGCTTCGACGTGCTGCGCCAAGGCTCGTGGGTCGATGGCGCGGGTCGCGGAGTACATGATCGAAGCGGAGTCGACCCTGCTGATCCCAAGACGCGCGTGCGTTGGTAGAGACGGCAGTTTTTCCACCAGGTCGCGGATGAGCCCCTCCAGCGGCTCACTGATCAGATGGAGTGATACGCGTGGTTCAACGAACTCGCTCGACTTCATGAGGCAATCCCCGCTCGGACAACACAGGCATAATGCCACCAACCAGTGATCACTTCGATCGAGCGCCCACCCTCGACGCAAATCGGCCAAGAATCGGTCTCAAGTTCTTTGCCACGGTTTTGCCACGGCGACGGGAGCCAGCTCCAATCAGCGGTCTTGGACGGGAGGAAGCAGCGGGACAACTACGCGAAAGGTGTGCAGGCCATCGACTTCAAAAGTTGATTGGAACCCTTCGCCATAATTCGACTCCCGCCGCCTCCACCATTTCTTAGCCAGTTTGCGACCTGAACGGGGCGAGCCCCGCGATCACGAACTGCGTCATCGTGCGAAACGTGATGTCGGCGTGTTTCGGGAACCGACCCGATGCCTCGCCCGCCGCAAACCCGAGGGCGAGCGTGCTGATCACACGCTCGACATGTTGGAGGTGCTGCTCCGCGATGCCAGCGGAACGCAACACCGCGTAGATCCGGTCGACCCGGGCGCGCGAGCTCGCCGTGATCGCCGGCCGCAGCAACAGGAGCGGGAACACCGCGGGATGACGGCGTGCGGTCATGCGCAACGCATTTGCGGTCGCGACCAACTGCGCATCCCAACTGCCGGCTCGAGCAGCCGGCAGCTCGTCGAGCAGCTTCTCCACCAAGCCATCCAGCAGGTCGGCCTTGCTCGCGACGTGGCGATACAGCGCCATCGGCGTGACCCCGAGTTTGCTCGCGACGGCTTGCATCGTGACCGCTTCGAGGCCGCGCTTGTCGGCAAGTGCGAGGCCCGCTGCGAGGACCACTTCGCGATCGATCGTCGGGGGACGAGGCATCGACTTTATTAGTATACGCTGTATACTTTCAGAGTGAAGCGGCTGTGGCACTTGATGTGGTTGGTCCCCGTCCTGTTGTTCGGCTTCTTGTGGATGCGCGCCGGCTTCGATGCTCGCTACATGATCCGCGTGTTGTGGCATCGCGATTCGAGCACCAGCGACTACCGCTGGAAGGACTCGCGCGTGATCCCCGCGTCATCGCACCCACGCCCCCGGCCCGTCGGTACCTGCCCTGCCGGTGTGGTGGATCCAGACCTTGCGACCAGCGGTGCGCTCGCGTTCGTCGCGATCAAAGACGGCACGCTCTTGTGCGAGTGGTACGGCAATGGTGGCTCGCAAACCACGCCAGCTGCCGCGTTCTCGATCTCGAAGGTCGTCACGGCGCTCGTGCTCGCACGCGCGGTCGATGCGCACGCCGTGAGCTACGAGGCACCGATCACTCGCTACATCCCGGAGCTCGCATCGCGCGATCCGCGGTTCGAGCGCGTCACGCTCGGATCGCTCGTCGACATGCGGTCCGGTATCGGATTTGATGAAGCCACGCACTTCCCGTGGGTCGATGGCGATTCGCCCGCGGTCTATTACGCGACCGACCTCGCACACACGGTCACGACCAAGCCGGTGATCGCCGAGCCGCCCGGGACGTTTCTCTACAATGACTACGCGCCGAACCTGATCGGTGTCGCGCTGCAGCGCGCGGGCGTGCAACCGCTCGACGGCGCGCGGGCGCTGTGGGACGAGCTCGGTGCCGAGGATCCGGCGCTGTGGAGCGTCGACGATCGCGGCTTCCCGTGGCTCGAGAGCGGATTTGTCGCGACCGCACGCGATCTCGCGAGAGTGGGCGAGCTCTTGCTCGGGCCGCCCTCGACGTATGTGACGCGCACACGCGAGGCAACTCCGATCGCCGAGACGTTCGGCGACGTTGCGATGGGCTATCACGACGCGTGGTGGCGGCTCGACGATGACTTCGTCGCGATGGGCCGCCATGGCCAGGTCATGGTGGTCGCGCCGAAGAACCGCGTGGTGCTCGTGCGCTTGGGTCTGTCGGGGCATCCCGAGACCAACGTCTCGATCGCTCGGCGCCTCGCGCATATCGCTTCGACGCTGTAGCGCACCACTGGTCATGGTCAACCGGCGGGAGGCGATCAAGACTCTCGGCGCTGACGAGTTGTGGTGACGCAGCGCAAAGCAGTTAGGATCGGCCGATGGATTGGGGCGCCTGGAGCAGAGAAACCGTTTCCCTGATGGCGAGGCGTACCCGCGAGCTCCTCGAGCGGAACGAGATCCCGCGCGGTAGCACGTATCACTGGGATCTCGACGCCGGTTCCATGGTTGTAAACGGCGTGACGTTCCGGTTAACCGCGGTGGGAACAGCAGTCGGCAATTCGTTTCTATGGGCCTGGGCCAATCCTGCGATACCGGACACCGCCAAGGTCGGTCTCGACAAGGTTCGACAGTTCGGCATCGAACATGACCTTGGTTTGTTGGCAGAGGAATGCTCACCCGGAGGTCTGGCTCGAGCGAAGGAGTGCGTCGCGATCGCAGGACGCGTTCTAGACGCGCACGGGATTTGGATCGACGCGACTGATGACGGGCACATCGTGTTCGTTCTGCACGAGATGCTGGATTGATGGGCTGCGAATCGCGTCGTAGTCAGCCACGCGTCATCGGCGTAGCCGTCTTGTTCGCGTCTGCTCTCGCGCTCCTGTCACCCGGTTGACGATCTCGGCGAGGGTCGCGATCAGCTCCTCGGCTGAATGTTCGGCCGGGGGACGCAGCACCGCCTCGAGCACCGCAGCGCCAGTCATCGTGGCCAGCAGGTAGATCATCGCGTCCGGCAAGGGCGGCGTACCGACACTCGCGCCGAGGTCGCGCGTAGAGCGCGCGAGCGCGAGCAGCATCGTGCGCGCGTTATCCACCGCGGGGATCTCCCACAAGAACGGGACCTCCTGCACGATCACCGTGACCACGCCGCGACGCTTCGCGACGGCTGCGTACATCGAGCCGAGCCATGCCTCGAGGGCGACCTGGGGCGGTGACGTGGTGATGAGCTGCGCACTTCGGCCGAGATCCGCGAGCAGGTCCTCGAGCACGTGGCGCACGATCTCTGCGACCAGCGCGTGCTTGTTGGGAAAGTATTCGTACAACGACGCGATGCCGACGCCAGCGAGCTCGGCGACGTGATTCGTGGTCAGGGCCTCGTACCCTTGACGCTCGAGAATCCGAGCACCTGCCTCGAGGATCGCGCGGTACGTACGTCTCGCGCGCTCCTGCGTGGGCAGCTTCCGAGGAGACAGCGTGGGGAGTGCGCGATTCTTGGCCATGGTCCGAATCCGAGTAGAACCGAGCTTTTACTCGGATTATGGTTGTAGCATGCAGCAGCGCCCAACCGTCGATTCGCTCGCGCGCGTCGGCGACTACCGCCGGCCTTCACTACGCAGTCAGCGCAGGCTGTTCCAGTGGGTGGTCGGCTCCGACCCACAGCCCACGGACGCCCAGGTCGAGGAGCTCAAGCGCTACATCGTCATGGGCGATCCTCTCGCCGACGCAGTGGTGGAGCTCTACAAGTCGCTGCCCGGCGGCCAGGGCCGAGCACTGCTCGATCAGGCGCTCGCACACGGCATCGCCAGCATCGACGCGCCGCCGCAAGCGCTCTCGGACTTGTTCGCGCAGGTCGATCACGAACCGATCTGGCTCGACCGCGACAAGCTGGCGCTCGCGTGCCAGGTGTCGCGTCGCGTGGGGCCGTGGGGCGAGCTCTCGCTACGCAACTTGTCGCTGATGGGCGGCTATCTGGGCGCGGCAGCGGCCAAGCCCCTGGTCTTCACGGGCCAGCTCGAGCGCGTGACGCAGCGCCGCCTCGTCGAGACCGGCAAGTTCTGGATGGACGTGACCACGATCGGCGGTCTCGAGCGCTTCGCCGAGGGCTTCAAGAGCTCGGTGCGCGTGCGCATCATGCACGCGCAGGTGCGCGCGATGCTGCTCTCGTCGGGCAAGTGGGATCCCGCGTGGGGGTATCCGCTGAATCAAGCCGACTCGATGGCGACCATCCTCGAGTTCTCGTCGATCTACATGTTCGGTCTGCGCGCGCTCGGGTTCCTGTTCAGCAAGCGCGAGCGCGAGGCGATCGTTCATCTGTGGCGCTACGTCGGCTACCTCATGGGCGTGGACGAACGCATCCTTCCCACGTGCGAGGACGACGCCAACCGCGCCATGTATCTGATGTCGGCCACGCTGCCGCCGTCCGACGACGACACGCGCGCGCTGGGGACTGCGCTCGCCGACGTGCCGCTTCACGCGGCCGGCGACGGCTGGTTCCATCAGAGGTTGGCCAGAGTCGAGCGCATGCTCCGCATCGGCTACACGCGTTACGTCCTGGGCGACCACGCCGGCGACGCGCTGGGTCTGCCGCGCACCGTCGCCAAGTACGTCTGGCCCGCTCAGGTGCCGCTGCGGTTCGGGTTCGAGCTGGTGCGCGCCAGCGTGCCGCCCGTGAACCGGCTGGTCACCAAGCTGGGCGAGCGCTTGGCCGAGCGTCAGTTCCCGAAACAGGTCGAGCGAACCCGCGCAGACACCTCGTTTTCGCCGGTCAGTCAGCTCTCGCGCTGATGCAACTCTAATTACGATCATCATTTCATGGATGCCGCTCAGCCGACAGGACTTCACTTTTTGAGTGCTTGCGAAAGGCCACCAATGATGGAATGATGACCATCATGCGATACCCCGACGGCCACAAGGATGCGGTTCGCGACCGGATCGTCGAAGCCGCATCGCGCGCGCTACGGCAGCACGGCCTCGAGGGAATCGGGATTCCGGCACTGATGAAGCTCGCCGGTCTCAGTCACGGGGGCTTCTACGGGCACTTCGAGGATCGCGACGAGCTCGTCGTGGCCGCGGTCGAGTATGCAGCCCAGGAGACGGCCAGCAGCGTGTTCAAAGAGGGAGCGTCGATCTCGTCGATAGCGGATGCTTACCTCTCGGTGCGCCACTGTGAGCGGCGTGAGCACGGCTGCGTCGTCGCGGCGCTTGCAGCGGAAAGCCCACGGCAGCCGGCGAGCGTTCGCCACGCGTTCGGTCGAATCACACACGGCTTCCTGGCGCTCGTCGAGCGGGCGCTGCACTCGCAACGTCCGAAGTCACCTCCGAGCGACGACGCGCTCGCCGCGGCTGCGACGATCGTCGGCGCTATCGTCCTCAGCCGATCCGTCGAAGATCCGGCCCTCGCGGAGCGAATCCTCGTATCGGCGAAGAAAGCGGTTACCTCTCGCGCTTGATGGCGTGGCGATCAGCGGCGACCGCTCGCTGCTTCGCTCGTTCCCACGTTGAACCCGAGGAGGGTCTTCATGTCTACGGATTTGCAGCATCGGTATGGGCCCTGGGCAATCGTTACGGGCGCGTCCGACGGCATCGGGCGTGAGTTCGCGTTTCGTCTCGCGGAACGAGGCGTCCACGTCGTGCTGGCGGCGCGCCGCCAGTCGGTGTTGATGGAGCTCGCGGATGAGCTTTCCACGACACACGGGATTCAGACTCGCGTCGTCGCCGGAGATCTCGCGACACCGACGGGTATCGCCGAGCTGCTGCGCCTGACCGCCGACCTCGACGCCGGGCTGCTCGTGGAAGCTGCGGGCTTCGGCACATCCGGCGCCTTTCTCGATCTTCCGCTCACGGCGGAGCTAGCGATGGTCGATGTCAACTGCCGTGCGGTCGTCGAGCTCGCGCATGGATTCGCTCGCCGCTTCGAGCAGCGCGGTCGTGGCGGCATCGTCCTCATGAGCTCGCTCCTTGCCTTCCAGGGCGTGCCACGAGCCGCTACGTACGCCGCGAGCAAAGCATTCGTACAGTCGTTTGCCGAAGGGTTACGCATCGAGCTCGCCGCGAAGGGGATCGATGTCATCGCATCAGCGCCCGGACCGATTCACAGCGGCTTCGCCCATCGCGCTGCGATGACGATGGGGTTCGCGCAGACGCCGCGACACGTGGCAGGGGCCACCTTGGAGGCTCTCGGCAAGCGGACGACCGTCCGTCCCGGGTGGCTCTCGAAGTTGCTCGAGGTTTCGCTCGCGATGCTTCCGCGCGGTGGTCGCGTCCGCGTGATGAAACGCGTGATGGCCAAGATGACGAGCCGTCCGCCAGCGCAACTGCCGGCGCCATGATGTTCGATCGCGTCGATCGCTCAGCCACCCTGGTGAAGCGACTCGCGGAGGACGTACGCCAACCGTGCGGTCATGCCCACGTCGGCGGGATCGCGCCAACGCTGCATGCGTCGAACGCGGAGCTCGTTCGAGATCTCGCGGCCACGCTCCGTCGCGTGATGATCGTGGCGCGTTCCTTTCTCGGTATTGCAGGAGGCGCAAGCCACGGCCAGGTTCTCGAGCTCGTTCCCACCGCCGAGTCCCGTCGGCCAGATGTGCTCGAGTGTTGCCTTGCCATGCGCGCGTCCATCGTTTCCGACGACGAGCTTGGTGTTGCAGTGAATGCACTTACCGACCCAAGCAACGCTTCCATCGATCGTCACGCGATCGAACGTTCGATCGGTGACCGCTGCCGCGAGGAGTAGAAGGTGGCGACGCGACACTCGCGCTGCTTAGCACGCGAGCGCGCTGTAACCGAGACCGTTCGAAGCGCTCTAACGGTGCACACAAAACGGAGCACCCAATGATTCGCACTACAGTTCTCGCAGTCGTCGCACTCGTCGCCATCGCGTTCACACCCGCCACAGTTCGCGCGGAGCCCAAGAAAGACATCGTCGACACCGCCGTCGCGGCAGGCAACTTCAAGACGCTCGCCACGGCGCTGGAGAAGGCCGGGCTTGTCGATACGTTGAAGGGCAAAGGACCCTTCACAATCTTTGCGCCCACGGACGAAGCCTTTGCGAAGATCCCGAAGGCAACGCTCGACGCGCTCCTCAAGGACAAGAAGAAGCTCACCGCGGTGCTCGCGTATCACGTCGTCTCCGGCAAGGTGATGGCCGCTGACGTCGTGAAGCTCACGACCGCCAAGACCGTCAACGGACAGTCCGTCACCATCAAGGCGAGTGGTGGCACCGTCAAGGTCAACGATGCAACGGTGACAAAGACGGATATCGAAGCCTCCAACGGTGTCATCCATGTGATCGACACCGTCCTCCTGCCGAAGTGATCAGCCGCCGCCCTACATCACTGCTGGTAAGTGATGCTGTACACGCCTTTGGCAATTCCCGAAGGCGGCTTCGGGAACTGCCACGAGCGAACGGCTGCGAGGACGCAGCCCGCGACCTTGACGTTCTTGATCATCGACGACATCTGGCTCCGCACGACCTTACCCGCTGCGTTGACCTCGAACGAGATCGAGAGCTCACCGCGCAACGCGTTCGAGCCCTCGCACTTCGCGAGTTGCGCGGCGTGATCGCGAGCGACGAGCGAGACGGTTGCTGGAGACAGCGCCATCACCGTGGGCTCGAGAACCACTGCTGCCGGGGTAGGTGCAGCTGCCGGCACCGGCACCGCCGTCGCGATCGCGGGCGCGGGCGGCGCTGGGACTGGCGCCGGCACCGGTTCTGGTTTCGGCATCTCCTTCACGACCGACACGGGCGCAGCGGGCTCGGCGACCGCGACGGTCACGGGCTTGTTGTGCGGCTGGATCCGCGCGGGAGCTGCCGGCGTCGCATGACTCGCGACGGTCTTGGCCGGCGCCTTCGCCTCTACGGGCTCCACGCTCGCGTCGGGTGGGAGTTGAGCGGCGGCCGGAGCTTGATGGACCTCGGCCTTCGGCGCCACCGGCGGCGCTACCGTTGGCGCTCGTGCAGGCGTCTCGACTGCAGCGGCCGCGCTCGTCGTTAACTTCGGCGAGCCGGCACGACTCCACACGCCGATGCCGGCGAGCGCGACCGCGACCGGCGCCGCGATCAACAACGCCTTCTTGTGGCGCCGGAGATCGAATGACCGCTCACTCGGTGGCGCGGCTTGTTGCTCCCACGCGACCGGGGTGCCAACACGACTATCGACCATGCGCGAGGGATTGGTTTCAAGCGCTGTCGCGAGCGGAATCGCCGGTCTACTTCCCGTCGCACGCGCATCGACGATAGGAGGCGGCGCGGTGGGCTTGTTACGCGAGCGCGTCGGCTGATCGTGCGTCGCGAACTCGTTGCTCGACCGCAGGTCGCTCCAACTCGTGCTCGAAACGCGTTCGACGTCTCCGGTCTCCAACCAAGGCTCGGAGCGCTCCCCGAATAGCTTCTTCATGTACGACGCGATGCCCGAGGTCGAGGTCGTGAGGTTCGCTTCCTCCGCGAACTGGTCGAGCGCTTGGCGCATCTCCTCTGCGGTTTGGAACCGGCGAGCTCGATCGGTCGCGAGGGCGCGCATGATGATCGAGCACAGCTCGTTCGGCAGATCTGGGCGGCGGACCCGTGGCAGCGGGACCTTGCCGTTCACGATCGCGTCCATGACGAGGTACTCGCTCTCGCCTTTGAACAGACGGGTCGTGGTGGCGAGCTCGTACAACACGACGCCGAGCGAGTAGATGTCGCTGCGACGATCGATCGTCGGCTCGCCTTTGCACTGCTCCGGCGACATGTACGAGGTCTTGCCCTTCAGCGTGCCCGCGCGCGTGTCAGAAGAGCTCGTCGTTGCCTTGGCGATCCCGAAGTCGACCAGCTTCACCGAACCGTCGTAGCCGACGAGAATGTTCGACGGAGTCACATCGCGATGAACGATCTCGAGCTTCTTCTTGTCGGATGCGCGTCGCTCGTGCGCGTAGTGCAGGCCTGCCGCGGCGGCCGAGACGATCGCGAGAACATGCGCGAGCGGAATGCTCTGCTTCTGTTTCGCGACCATGCCCAACATCTTGCGCAGGTCTTCGCCGTGCAGATACTCCATCGCGAAGAAGTACTCGCCATGGTCCTCGCCGATGTCGTGGACCTGGACGACGTTCTGGTGATGCAACGTTGCTGCGAGGCGCGCCTCGTCGAGAAACATGTCGACGAAGTGACGATCCGTTGCGAGCTCCGGCTTGATCCGTTTCAACACGACGTGGCGTTCGAATCCCTCGATGCCCTCGGTTCGTCCGAGCAACACATCCGCCATGCCGCCCGATGCGAGATGTTTGAGGATCGTGTACCGACCAAGCACTGTCGCCATGGTCGCAAATGCTAGGAGCTACCTTCGTCGCACGCAATGCACTGCGGGGCAGCGGTGAGTTAGTGCAACTACATGTCTGCTCGTCGGGACGTGACCGACGTGTAGGCGCCAGGGTTACCGTCGAGTACCGAGAGCCTAGGGCTCGTTCGCGAGATCCGCATGGATGCGCTCGCTGCGAATGACAATCGGGTTCGCCTCGTCGCCGACCAGCTTCGTCACCGGTGACCTCACGAGCATGCCGGCAACGGTCACGGTCGAACCGATCTCGACGACGGTCTCTTCGCACCTCGACGTGCTCGCGTTCGCGTCGTTGCGGCCGACCTCGGCGAGCAGCTTTCGTACATCGGCCGATTTCGGTGGCGATGCGGGCGCGATATCGAGCAGCGCGTGGGTCGCTTCGACGAGCAATTTCTTGCCGTCCTCTTCGATCGTGAACGGTTTGATCTGGAGCTTCTCGACCATCTCGCCGCGCGGGCTGCGCCCTCGCCGTGCGAGCGCACGCACGTGCAACACGACGCATCGGCTCTCCCCGAGCGGCGACACGAACCGCTCGCCCGCCTCCTTCGTGTGGACCTTGCCCGTGATCTTCACGAGGGCACCGTCACCCGAGTCCGCGTCGAGCCACTTCGCCTCCGCCATGCGCTTGCGAGCCGGCTCGCGCGACCGTCCGGGCATCCGCAGGACGATGGCCTGGACGAGCGAGTACAGGAGCGAGAGACCAGCGCCGATGAAGATGATGATCCGGATGTTATTCACGCGAGAGCCCTCCGCGAGGGTCGCATGAATACGCGAAGTCGGAATCACACCGCTTCGGCGATCAGCACACCGACCTGCAACGGGTCGCCCGCATGCGCTCCGTGTTCGACGCGCTCGTGCGCGCTGACGCCGCTACCGTTTGAAAGGTTAAATCGCTCTGCGCGTGGCAGGCCAAATGCCACGTCGAGGCGATTCGCTCTCGAACATGCGCGCGCAAGTCGCCTGAACAACGCAGCGCCTCTGGCCTACGAGGTGCACTGGTCGAGGGCAATGAAGAACCTACTCGCTCTTTCGCTACTCGCACTCGTCTCCACGGCAACCGTCGCCTCGGCCGATCAGCCGGGAAAGCACCCCGCGTACCTCCACGCGCTGAGCGACCTGCGCAACGCGCGCTGGAATCTCCAGCATCGCAAGGGCGATGCCGAGGTGAAGTGGGACGAGCGCCGCGCGATCAAGGATATCGATGCCGCGATCGCGAAGATCAAAGAGGCCGCGATCGATGACGGCAAGAACATCGAAGATCACATGCCCGTCGACGCGAACCTCGATTACAACGGTCGGCTTCACCACGCGCTCGAGGATCTGCGCGCGGCGCACAACGACGTCGACAAGGAAGAGGACAACGAGTACGCGCGCCACCTGAAGCATCGCGCGCTGCAGGACATCGACGCCGCGCTGAATCGCACGAAGGAAGCGCTGTGTAACGCTGGCGATCAAGCTCTCTGCAGGTAACCGATCCTTTCGCGGCTCGGTATGCTCAGCTCCGATGCCCGCCAAGACCGCAAAGCTCCTTCACGCGATGACCGGCAAGGCGAGCCCAGCAAAGGCCGCCGACGGCGACGAGCCGGTGTTCGCGTACATCGCGAGCCTGCCGAAGTCGCAACGCGCGATCGCCGAGCGCATCGATGCGCTCGCGGTCAAGGCATTGCCGAAGCTCCAGCGCGCCGTGAAGTGGGGCATGGCGTACTACGGCGTCGATGGCGGCTGGTGCTTCTCGTCAGGCGCGTTCGCCGGCCATCACAAGTTGATGTTCATCCACGGCACCGAGCTCTCGCCCGAACCTCCGGTAAAGCCGGTCGGCATGGGCAAGGCGACGCGCGGGATCGAGCCGAAGACCGTGAAGGACCTCGACGAGAAGCAGATCGTGGCGTGGATGAAGCGATCCGCGGCCAATCCTTTCTTCGGAGCGAGCGCGAAGAAGAAGCAGCGCTAAGGCAGTAGTTTCCAACGGTTACTACCCGCGTGACGGAATCGGTCGCCGCCCCGTCTTCTCTTTAGACGATATGATCTCCGAGTTGGGCGACTCCGGCCTTGCAGCCCTCGCAGGCTACGTTCCGCGCGTCGTCCTCGGCGATGACGCCGCATGGCAGCAGCTCGCCGGCGAGCTCGAGCCTCATCTGATCGCGTTATTGCGGCGCAGCCGGACGCTCGGGCCGATGCGCCACAACGTCGACGATTGTCGCGCGGTGATGACCAGCGTCCTCGAGCGCCTCAAGAAGGACGACTATCGGGGCCTTCGCTTGTTTCAGCCTTGGATCGCGGCGAATCCCGGAAAGGATTTCGGCGACTGGATCCGGATCGTCACCGTCAACCTGGCGCGCGACCACGTGTCGTCCCGGCTCGGCGACGCCGAACGTGCGGAGGGCGAGCCACCGCGCAACAAGCGCTTGCTGAATACGCTCGCGTCGCTGTTGCCCGTCGACGACGATCACCGGCTCGCGTTTCGCCCGCTGATGACGACGGACCAGCTCGCGCGCGAGCTCATGGAGTACGCGGCGCGAACGCTGGATCCCGTGCAGCTGCGCGCTCTGACGCTGTGGATCGAGGGCGCGAGCTTCGACGAGGTCGCCGCCGAGCTCGAGCTGCCGCGCGCGCAAGATGCGACCAAGATGGTGCGTGCCGCGCTCGCGCGGATGCGCCGGCATTTCGGAGATGACGTCAATGACTGAGAGCTGCCAGCAGTACGATGCGTTGATCGCGCGCGCGGCCCAGCTCACGGCGGAAGAGTCGGCGCGCCTCGAAGCACATCTCGCCGGGTGCGACGCGTGTCGCGAGCTCGCGCGCGCGGTCAAACCGGTCGACGGCAATGCCGCGTTCGTCGCGACGGGGATCGCGGACACGATGACCACCCTGACGGGGCCGTCGGTCGGGCCTCCTCGCGAAAGCTCGGAGCTCGGTACGGAGCGCTATCGCATCACGGGCGAGGTCGGACGTGGCGGCATCGGCCGCGTCCTCCGGGCGCTGGATCAGGTGCTCGATCGTCCCGTCGCGCTGAAGGAGCTGTTCTCGGCGAGCGAGGCGATGCGCAGCCGGTTCATCCGCGAAGCGCTGATCACGGCGCGGCTGCAACATCCGTCGATCGTGCCGGTGTACGACGCCGGGCATCTCGGCGATCGATCCCCGTTCTATGCGATGAAGCTCGTCGCGGGTCGCCCCCTCGACAAGTCGATCGCAGAGGCGGCGACGCTGGCGCAGCGTCTCGCGCTGCTTCCGACGGTCCTCGCGGTTGCCGACGCGATCGCGTACGCGCACAACGAGCGGATCATCCACCGCGATCTCAAGCCGACGAACATCCTGGTCGGCAAGTACGGCGAGACGATCGTCATCGACTGGGGACTCGCGAAGGATCTCGCCACGGACGATCGCGAGGCGCTCGAGGCTGGCCCGTATCGCGGCGCCGACCAAACGATCGTCGGCAGCGTGCTGGGAACACCTGCGTACATGGCGCCGGAGCAAGCCGCCGGTGCGGCGGTCGACGAGCGCGCGGATGTCTACGCGCTCGGCGCGATCCTGTATCACGTGATCTCCGGTGCGATTCCGCACGAGGGCGACACGCTCGAAGCCATGGTCGGCCACGTGATCGCCGGCGAGGTTCGCCCGCTGACGGAGCGGGTGCCGGAGGTGCCGCGCGACCTCGCGGCGATCGTGGCCAAGGCGATGGCGCTCGCACCCGAGCAGCGCTACCCGAACGCGCAGGGCTTTGCCGACGATCTGCGGCGGTTCTCGACCGGCCAGCTCGTCGCATCCCACACGTACGGCGCGCGCGAGCTGTTGCGACGGTGGATCCGCCAACACCGGGGCGCGGTCAGCGTCGGGCTCGCGGCGCTGCTCGTGCTCGGCGTGGTCGGGACGCTCTCGATCCGAAACATCGTCATCGCCCGCGGCGAAGCAACCGCGAGTCGCGAGGATGCTCGCGGCAGGCTCGCGGCGTCGTATGTCGACCGCGCGGGCAACGAGCTCGTCCACCAACAGCCCGCTCGTTCGCTCGCTTACACGATCGCGTCGGCGCAGGTGACCGGGCTCGCGCCGCAGACCCGGTTGATGGCGGCGCACGCCCTGGATCAGTTGCCCCCGCTGCGCTGGTGGCTCGCGCCGAAGGGCGGCGTGACGATGTTCGCTCCCGGCAGTCACGACCTCGTGTTCGGCACGAACGAGATCGTGCGGTGGAACACGGATACCAATCGCGTGGTGTGGCGGGTGCCGGAGAATCATCCCGGCAATCTCGTGCTCGTCGCTCGCGACACGCTCGCGTTCGCGCGGGACAAGAGCATCGCCCTGATCTCGATCGCGACCGGCGCGCAGATCGGCGAGCTCGCCGGCTCGCCGGGTGCCCACTACAGCGGGCTCCTCGCCATGGACGCCAGCGGGCGGTGGATGGCCGCGCCGGGCTCGGAGCGGATCGATCTGTTCGACACGACGACGCGCGCTCTCGTCGCGTCGATCCCGTTCGCGAACCCGTGGCGCAGCCCGCAGGTCGCGGCCGACGGCGAGCACGTCGTCACCGGGGAAGAGTCCGACGTGATGTCGGTCCTCGATCGGTCCGGACGCGTGCTCGCGACGTTCAAGGCGCAGCTCGGCACGGTCTTGATCGCCGGCGACGAGCTCGTCTACGCGACGCCCGTCGGAGCAAATGGGCTCGCGCGCCTCGAGGTCGCGAGCTGGACCGGCACGGCGCGCCTCGATCTGCCGGTCGGGGTCAGCCCGATCAACGCCCTGGCGGTCGACGTCGCCGCAAAGCGGATCGCGCTCGGCTGCGAGGACGGCACCGTCCAGGTCCGGAGCCTCGTCTCCGGCGAGCTGCTGTGGCAGGCCGCGCTCGGCGATCGAGCCGGTGCGGTCCTGTTCGATGGCAATGTCCTGCGCGTCGCGGGCTCGAGCACCGTCGCCGGCTTCGACGTCGCGTCGGGCCTCGAGGTGGAGCACGCATCGATCCCCGGCGCCGCGTTCCTCGTAGCCTCGGACGATCACGCGCGCGCCGCCGCGATCGTGTTCGGCACCGGTCTCGCGGTCTGGGCGTCAGCGCGTGGCGAGCTGGCGCCGATCGCACCGACCTCGGCGATGCTGGGCGACGTCGCGCTCGCCCCGAACGGCGTGGTGATCGCAGCCGGTAGCGACGGCGAGATCAACGAGGTCCGCGATGGACAGACGCTTCGTCACCTCGCCAGTGGGTCTCCGATCAACACGCTGTCGCGGCTCGACGACGGGACGTTGATCGCGGCAACCAGCGACGGCGCGACCGTCGTCCGCGATCGCGACGGGCGCGAGCTGCGCCGGTTCGCCGGCGGCGTTTCGGCGAGGCCCTCTCCCGATGGCCATCTGGTCGCGACCGCGACCGCGGACGGGACCGTCGCACTCGTCGATCCTCGAACCGGCGAGACGCTTCGCACGCTGGGCAAGTTCGGCACCGTGCGCACGCTCCGCTGGTCGCTCGACGGACGCCGCGTCGCGGTCTTGACGATGCAAGGCAACGTGTCGGTGTGGGACGCGAGCGGCACCCTCGTGCGCTCGATCCCCACCGGCAACTTCGCGGGATCGACGATCGCCTTGTCGAACGACGGCAAGTGGCTCGCGCGGACGGGCGAACCCGCGAATACCCTGTTCGCCCTCGACGGCGGTAGCGATCGCAAGCTGCTCGAGTCGGACCGCCAGGGCGGCGCACTCGTCGTCGCGTTTTCCCCTGACAACACGACTGTGCTCGTCGCAGGCCTGGGCTTCTTGTCGACCTGGAACGTCGCGACTGCGGCGCCGCGGCTCCGTATCGCCACGAATGGCTTCGTCACCGCGGCGGCCTTCTTCGAGAATGGAGCGTTCATCCTCGCCGGTGGCATGGACCGACAGATGCACGTGTGGAACGCAGACACCGGTGCCGAGGTGCTCGCATTCACGGTGCCAGGACATCCCCAGAAGATCGTGGTCGATGGGAGCAGGATCGCGGTGCTCGCCGGGCGCAGCTCGATGGTGTGGACCGTACCGGCATACCGCGGATCGCTCGAAGAGCTGCGCGAACGCGCGCGCTGCACGCTCGACCTCGAGGTCGTCGACGCGCATCTCCAGGCGCGCTCGATCGATCTGACCGCATGTAACCGCACGGCGTGGTAGCGAAGCCGGAGTGATGTTGGACAGCCCGCCCGGCTTGTCTGCAAACGGTGGGAGCGGCCCGATGTGTCGATGGTCCCCTGCGCGGACGCCTGATATTGGACACGTGTCCACTATTGGCGCTATCGCCCAGGAGTCCCGTCATGACCGCCCCTACCCCGATCGCGCGGCTCGTTGCGCACACCCAACTCGCCGCGCTCGCGACCCTCATCCTGACCACGCTCCACCACCTGTACGAAGCGCACCATTTCCACATGCCCGAGCGCGGGCATCACATCGTCGTCCTCGCCGCGATCTCCAGCGGTGCACTCGTCGTCGCGACGCGCGCCCTGCGTCGCCGGCCGGAAAGCCGGGGCGCATTCGGGGTGATCGCGGCGGTCTCGCTGCTCGTCGTGGTCGGCGTCGGCCTCTTCGAAAGTGCCTACGGGCACGCGGCGAAGAACGCATTCTATCTCGCCGGTGCGTCTCCGACGACGATCATGCGGCTGTTTCCGCCACCGACGTGGGCACCTCCGAGCGATGTCCTGTTCGAGCTCACGGGCGTGCTCCAGATGGTTCCGGCGTTTGTCACCGGCTACTGGTTCTATCGATTGGCGCGAGCTTGGCGCGGTTGAGGTTCGTCCGACTTACGCAACTCGCGGAGTACCGGCATCGTCAGGCGGCGGAACAGCCCGTCGACCTCGATCGCCGATGCGCGCTTGGGTTGACTGGCCCAGAGCTGCAGCAACTCCCAGAACGCACCAGCCAGGTAGCGAACCGCAGCGTCGCGCAGGGGCCCCGGCGGCGCGACGCTCGCGACATCCTCGTCGAGGAGCTCGATCACGAGGTTCAGGAAGCCACGATAGACGACCTGGCCGGTGCGCTTGCCCAGCAATGCGCGGTACAGCGGCTCGAACTCGCGCGCGTGCTCGAACAGCGCGAGCGTGAAGCCGAGCGCCTCTTCCTTCGCCTGTTCGCGTAGCTGTTTGCCGAGGTCGCCGAAACCGCTCACGAGGAGCTCTTCCTTGTCTGCGAAGTGCAGATAGAACGTGGAGCGCCCGACGTCCGCGCGCCGGCACACGTCCTGGACGGTGATGGCGTCCCAACCGCGCTCGTGCACGAGCCGGATGAGGGCTTCGCGCAGCAGGCGATGGGTCCGCGACACCCTGCGGTCCGGCGCACGGCGTTCCTGGACAGATGGAGCGCTGTGTCTCGAAACGGTCAGCCGAGCCGGGCGTGTCGGTTGCGGCTTGCGCCCGGTGCGCAAGATTGTGGACATATGTCCATTATCGAGCACGGCGTCTACGTTGTCGAGGGAAGGCGATGAGGCCGTACCATGTCCTGGTGTTCTTCCACGTGCTCGGCGCCATCGGAATCTTCGTGGCGCTCGGCATCGAGAGCGTGTCGCTCCGCCGGCTGCGAACCGCGTCCGCGCTCGTCGATGCGCGCGCGTGGGCGGACGTGCACGCGTTGCCAGGACGCCTAGGTGCCATCTCGATGGCCTGCGCCATTGCCGCAGGCATCGGGCTGATGAGGTATGGCTGGGGGCGCCAGCCTTGGATCCTCACCGCGATCGTCGGGCTACTCGCGATGATCTCGATCGGCGCTGTCGTTTCACTTCGCGGCGCACGGCGCCTTCGCCGCGCGCTCGCCGACGAAACCGGACCCGGGCTCTCCGAAAGCTTTCGATCGCTCCGAGCGGCGCTTCCGATGACGCCATCGCTATGGCTGCGGATCGCACTGGGGATCGGGATCCTGGGCCTCATGACGCTCAAACCGGGCGCGACGGAGGCCTGGCGGATCCTGATCGCGGCCGCACTTTCTGGCGTGGCCGCCGTGATCCCGTTCGCGATCTGTCGATCGCGCCCGAAACCCAAGCGTATCGCCGCCGGCGCGCTATTCGGCAGGCGCGAGCTCACGGCTATCTCGGGTCAAACGGTTGCGATTCCCGATGCCGATCGGCTCGTCCACGTTCAGTTCCGGCGCTTCGCGGGATGCCCGGTGTGCAACCTGCATCTGCAATCGTTCGTCCGTCGCCACCGCGAGCTCGAGGCCGCCGGCATCCGCGAGGTGGTCGTGTTCCACTCGACGACGGAGGACCTCCGCGCACACGCGAATCACTTCCCATTTGCCGTCATCGCCGATCCGGGCAAGCACCTCTACGTCGAGCTCGAGGTCGAATCGGCTCCGCGAGCGCTCCTCGATCCGCGCGCCTGGGGAGCGATCGCGCGAGGCGTCGTACGCAGCGCGTTCGCGATCGTCCGCAGGCGCGAGCTGCCACCGGCGCTCCGGCCGCACGGCGGCAGGTTTGGATTGCCCGCCGACTTTCTGGTCGGCCGCGACGGCAAGGTGATCGCCTCGAAGTACGGCGACCACGCCGACGACCAGTGGTCGGTCGACGACCTCCTTCGTCTCGCGCGGGAGTCGTTCGAGCCCAGCTCACTGGCGTAGATTCGTGCGATGGCACCGTCGCGCGCGTTGCTCGCCTGGGTCGAACAGGTCGTGGGTGCGAGTGTCGTCGCGTGCGAGCGGCTGACGGGTGGGATCACGTCGAACGTTCACCTCGTGTCGGTCGCCGACGTGGCGTACGTGCTGCGCAGCTGGGACGATCCGATGCCCGACTGGGCGCGCGGCGCTGTCCCGCGCGAGACCGCGATCCTGGCTGCGCTCGCGAGCACGGACGTTCCGACACCGCGGCTGATCGCGGCGATCGACGAAGCGCCCGGCCCCGCTCTCTTGATGACGCGCGTCCCCGGTCGCGTCGATCTGATGCCGCGCGATCGCGATACGTGGCTGCGCGAGATGGCGACGATGCTCGCGCGGATTCACCGCCAGGCGGTTGCCGCCCCTCCGTTCGAATCGTGGATCGATGCGAGCCAGCTCGTAGCACCGGCTGCTTCACCGCGGCTGGAGCTGTGGCGCGAAGCGTTCGAGCTGCTGGCGACGCCCTCGCCCACCGAGCGCACGTTCATCCATCGCGACTACCAGCACTTCAACTTGCTGTGGACCGGGGACGAGCTGACTGGTGTCGTCGACTGGACGTACGCGTCGCTCGGGCCCCCATCGCTCGATGTCGGTCACTGCCGCTTGAACCTCGCCCTGCTGTTCTCCGTCGAGATCGCGGAGCGCTTTCGCGAGCTCTACGAAGCAGCGTCGGGCCGCCGGGTCGAACCGTGGTGGGACGTTCACGCGTTCATGTCGTTCGGTCCCGACTGGCAGCAGTTCCTGCCGCTCCAGATCGATGGCCGCGCGCCGCTCGATGTCGCCGGGATGCTCCCGCGGGTCGAGACGTTGCTCGAGGCTGCGCTCGCGCGAGTCACGCGCTAGGGTGGGCGCCGTGGAAGTTCTCGTCATCGGCGGAAATAGGTTCGTCGGCCGCTCGCTCGTGTTCGCGCTGCTGTTCCGGCGGCATCGGATCACCGTGCTCAATCGCGGCACGCTGTCGACGCTGCCGGGCGTCGAGCACCTCGTCGCGGATCGCGCGACCGATGCGTTCGATGCGGCGCTCGCGGGCCGGCGGTTCGATGCGGTCGTCGATTTCGCGGCGTTCACCGGCGACGAGGCGCGGCGCGCGCTGCGCGTCGTCAACACCGCGCACTACATCGTGATCTCGAGCGGCCAGGTCTATCTCGTGCGAGAAGGTGCGACGGCGCCGTTTCGCGAAACCGACTACGAAGGCCCGGTGATGGCGGCACCGCCGACACCGGCCGAGCATCCCGACTGGGCGTACGGCATCGGCAAGCGCGAGATCGAAGACGTGTTCGCGACGGCGCCGTTCCTGACCACGCGGCTACGCGTGCCGATGATCTCCGGCGAAGGCGATCCGAAGGGGCGCTACGAGAAGTATCTGCGCCGGATCCTCGCGGGTGGACCGGTGGTCGTGCCGCGCGCCGATCAGATCGCACGTCACGTCTATCGCGGCAGCCTCGTCGACGCGCTGATCCGACTCGTCGAACAACCGCCGGCGGCGAGCGACGCGTTCAACTTCTGCCAGCGCGAACAGCCCACCGTGCGCGAGCTGATCGAGCTGATCGCGAGTGCGGCGCGCGCACCGCGACCGGAGATCATCGATGGCATCACGACCGAGTCGCCGTTCTCGTCGCGCTGGATGTCGTGCCTCGATCCTCGGAAGCTCGACTTCCCGCACGTGCCGCTCGACGAGTACGTGGCTTCGACCGTGCATCACATCCTCGCGGGGCCCCTATGAAATGGTTGGAGCCGGTGCTCGGTGACACCCGGCTCGTCGTCTCGACGGTCCAAGCGTTGCGCACGCGGCCCGAGGTCGAACGACTCCTGATCAGCCGGCACTCGGATCCGTTTCACTCACCGGTTCGCGATCCCGCGGTCGTCTCGTTCGAAATCGAGCTCGCGGTCGACTACGCCGCGCTCGCGCGCCGGCTCGGGGAAGGTCGCCAGCCGCGCGTCGTGCGCCGCGGCGACGAAGACGTTACCGAGTACGGCAGGTATTACCTCGCGGCGACCGAGCGCGGCGCGAAGCTGTGGTGGTTCCGAGACCAACCCGAGTGGGCGATGCCGCCACTCGACATCGCGCAGGTCGATCACGTTCTGGCGGTGTTGTTCGATCGGATGGTGACCGACAGCGACGACGCCGAGATGCGCGCGACGCTGGCGTCGGTCGTCGGGACTTGCGGCCGCGTGCTCCCGCCGAGGCCGATGTCGGACGGCTGGACCTGGATCGTGCTCGAGCTCACGCCGCCGATCGCGATCGCGGCCTTCGCGCGCGCGTTCCGGCTCGAGAATGTCGGGCTCACCCCGGCCGATGCTCACCACACGCAGTGGTACGTGATGGCGCGCGGAGCAGACCAGCGCTATCACACGAAACCCGAGTACGGCCGGTGGACCCTCCGCGCCGTCCTCGAGGCTCGGCCCGAAGGAGAGAACGGCGCCAGCCTCGTGATGATGAAGCACGAGGGGCTGTTCCCGCTCTATCCAGCGGAGGGCTGCGTGACGCGGATCAAGACGCTGAATATCTGCCCACCCTCGCAACCGCTTCGAGTCATTCGCTAGTAGTCGCCTTGCCCCGCGCGTGAGATGGTGGGCTCGTGCACTCGTTTCGCGTCCTCCTGATGCTCGGCCTCGTGGCCGGTTGTGGTGACAATCGCTCGCGCGCGGCCGACGCCGGAAATCACGCGCCCGATGGTGCGGTCGATGCGCCCGTCGACGCCGCCCCGGTGATCGGCCTCGACGTGCGGCCGGCGAACCCGACGTGCAAGGCGTTCACGGCGCCGCCTGCGACCGGTCAGGTCCGGCTGGTCAGCAGGTTTCCGAACCTGCACTTCACGACGCCGACCGGGATGTTCCAGCGCCCGGGTGACAACGCGCGCTGGTACGTGACCGAGCGCGGCGGCCGCGTGCTGACGTTCCCGAACGATCCGAACGCGACGGATGCCGACGTTCACGTCGTCCTCGATCTCCACACCGTGACGTGGACGCAGTGGGACTGCAGCATGAGCTCGGTCGCGTTCCCGCCGGACTTCGCGGCGACGAAGCACGCGTACATCTCGTACTGCTACTCGGGACCGGATACCGGCAACAAGCTGCAGATCCGGCTGTCGCGGTTCGCGACGAGCGATGGAGGCCTGACGTTCGATCCTGCGAGCGAGCAGCTGGTCGCTTCGCTCGATCATCCCGGCGATGCCGCGCATCCGCAGATCGGCCTGCACGCCGGCGATGCGCTGCGCTTCGGTCCGGACGGCTATCTCTACTGGTCGGTCGGCGACGGCGGCCCGCAGGGCATCGGCGGCGGCACCCAGGCGCAGGACACGAACGATCTGCGCGGCAAGCTGCTCCGGCTCGACGTCTCCGACCTGACGCAAGAGCTGCCGAAGGACTTCGTTCCGAATCGCCAGCGGATCGCCGCGAACATTCCACCCGACAACCCGTTCGTGACGAGCGGTGGCAACCCGGCGATCTACGCGTACGGGTTTCGCAACCCGTGGCAGTGGCACTTCGATCGCAAGGACAACACGATCTGGCTCGGCGACGTCGGCAACAGCACGCGCGAAGAAGTCGATCGCCAGATCGTCAAGGGTGGCAACTACGGCTGGTCGGTGTGGGAGGGCTTCCTGTGCACCGGTAACTTCCCGGCGCGCTGCGGAGATCCGACGCTGATCATGCCGCTCCTCGACTACACCCACGGTTCCGGCGATCAGCAGGGCAACGCGATCACGGGCGGCGTCGTCTATCGCGGCACGGCCGTGCCATCGCTGACGGGCGCGTACATCTTCGGCGACTCGTCGGGCCAACGGATCTGGGGCGTGCGCGATGTCGACAACCTGATGCCAAACGTCGTTCCGGCGAAAGAGCTCCTGTTCGCGGGCGCACCGGTGTCGTCGTTCGCCGAGGATCAAGACGGCGAGCTCTACGCGACGATCCTGTTCCCGACCGGCACCTACGGCGCTGGAACGATCCTCGCGCTCGAAGAAGTGCCTCCGGCGACGCCCGATCCGAACGCGGGGCCGCCCGCGCTGCTGTCGCAGACCGGTTGCTTCGCCGCCGACGCGAAGACGCCGCTCCCGGCACTCGTCCCGTTCGAGCCGAGCGCGCAGCTCTACTCCGACGGCGCGACCAAGCGCCGCTGGCTCGCGCTACCCGATGGCAAGACGATCACGTCGGGCGACGACGGCGACTTCGCGTTCCCGATCGGCAGCGTGCTCGTCAAAGAATTCTCCGTCGAGGGCAAGCGCGTCGAGACCCGGTTCTTCGTCCGTCAGGACGACGACGGCCGCTGGGCCGGTTACTCGTATCGCTGGCGCGCCGACGAATCCGATGCCGACCTCGTCGCCCTCACCGGTGCGACGACGCCCGTCGGTTCCGATATGCACACGTGGACGTTCCCGAGCCGCGCGCAGTGCCATCAGTGCCACACCAACGTCGCGGGCACGACGCTCGGCCCCGAGCTCGCGCAGCTCAACCACGAGATCCTCTATCCCGACACCGGCCGCACCGCGAACCAGCTCGAGACGCTGTGGGCGATCGGCATGCTCGATCGTCCGCCGGGCATGCCAACGGCGCAGTCGCTGCCCGCGCTCGCGAACATCGCCGACACGACCCGCACGGTCGAGGATCGCGCGCGCGACTATTTGCACGTGAACTGCTCGAACTGCCACCGCCCGAACGGGCCGACGTTCACGCCGCTCGACCTTCGCTTCCAGACCTCGCTCCACGACGCCGGCATCTGCGATCAGCTGCCGACGATCGACGACCTGGCTTCGTTGATCCCGGCGAATCCGCGGATCCTCGCGCCCGGCGCGCCCGATCGCTCCGTGCTCTGGCACCGGATCAACACGACCGACGGCTCGATCCGGATGCCGCCGATCGGCCGCTCGCTCACCGATACGGCGGCGACGAGCCTGATCGCCGCTTGGATCACCGCGACGACGACCTGCCCCTGAGTCAGCGCGGCCGCAGGAGCTCGACAGTCGCGATTCGCTCCGCGAGCGCGCGATCCCAGGTCACGACGGCAGCACCGCGCCGGTGGCCGGTCTCTTCGCTCGACGGCACGGTCGGAAAGAACAGGCCGCACGGCCGCGGCAACCCCGAGCGGTCGAGCGCCTCGAGATCGATGCCTTCGTTCGCGCCGTAGCCGGCGTCGTCGGGAATCGCGAAGTCGTCGATCACGACGACCGCCCGCGGCATGCGCTCGACGACGGCGCGGAGCTCGTCGCGGAGCGGCGTGTGGTCCGGGTCGTGCGCGTCGAGGTAGCAGAACACCACGCGGTCGTCGTGCGGCAGCGCGCGCAGCACGTCGACGGAATCGCCGCGAACGACGCGCACGTGGCCGAACCGCGCGAGCCGGCGGCGCGCGAACAGAAACGCTCGCTCCTCGGACTCGATCGTCAGCACGGGGACGCCGAAGCGCGCGAGCCACTCGGTCGTCACGCCGCGGTACGTCCCGGTCTCGATCGCGTGCGCCGGCTGGACCGCGTGGATCAGTGCGCGCACGACGCGCTGCCGCGCGGTCTGATCGTTCATCGGCCCGCCCCACGGATAGAACCAGCTGCGGTGACCGGAGTGAAACTCGATCCACGAGCGCGCCTCGGGCCCGAACAGATCGAGCAGGCGAGATGCGAGCGTGGTCAGGCGCACGCCGCATCCTACCGTCGAGTGATACGCTGACGCCGTTTGAAGGCCTTCGAACGCGTGTTCGCGCTCGTACCGGATTGCCATACCGCCGGTCGCTACCGCGGTGTCTGGCAGCGCCACTTCTACGACGGCCTGATCGCGGCGCTACCGAGCGTCGTGCTGCCACGCGAGGTCGACTTCGAATGGGCGCGACCGGCAGCGCATGCCTCGCGCGGCCCCTCGCCAGCGCGGACCGAAACCTCCGAGCGCCTGTGGGATCAGATCCGCGCCGCGAACGAAGCGCGCGCACTCGATGCCGTGATCTCGTACTGCTTCGCTGCGGATCTCGAGCCCGCGCTGGTCGAGCGGACGACCGCACTCGGGATTCCGTGGATCAACTTCTTCTGCGACAGCACCTACGCGTTCGATCTCGTCGAGGGCGTCGCGCGCGTCGCGTCGCTGAACTGGTTTCCCGAGCACGCGGCTGCCGCGAATTATCGTGCGCTCGGTCGGCCCTCGTTGTGTCGCCCATATGCCGTCGCCGCGGTACCCGACGCGTCTTGTCGCGACGCGAAGCACTCGCTCGGCTTCGTCGGCGTGCCGACGGGCAATCGCGTGTTTCACCTCGCCGGGCTCGCGCTGCGCGGTTGTGTCGCGACCGTGCGTGGCCATGGCTGGCGGCGAACGGCGCCAGCGTCGCGACCTCGCAAGGGGCACGATCCGCGCACCCAGATCGGCCTCGCCGAGCGGCTCGCGACCAGCGCGCTCGTCCGCGTGATCGGCCGCGGTGCGCAGCCCCTCGCCGACGCCGAGCTCCCCGACTTTCTCGCGAGTTGTCGCGTCGTGCTCGGCCTCAACGAAGGCCGCGATCTCGATCGGGTCTATCGCAGCTACATGAAGCTGCGCGATATCGAGCTCCCCGGCTACGGTTGCTGCTACCTGACCCAGCACAACGAAGACGTCGAGCACGCGTTCGAGATCGGGCGCGAGGTCATGACGTTTCGCACGGTCGGCGAAGCGGCGGCACAGATCCGGCGCAGCGTGCGCGATCCGGCGCGCGCGAGGGAGATGGGACAAGCGGCGCGCCGGCGCGTCCTCGCGGAGCACACGTGGCCCGCTCGCCTCGGCGAGCTCGCGCGAGCGTTGTGATGCGGATCGCCGTCGTCTCACCGCGTCTGCCGAGTCGCGCGCTGCCGATGCGCGGTGTCACGCGCGACGAGCAGTCGCTCGCATTCGCAGCGGCGGGGCACGACGTGCGTGGCATCGTCCCCGTACCGTGGTCGCCGCGCCGGTTCGTGACGCGCTCGCCGATCCCAGCCGAGGAGCGCGACGGTGCCGTGGTCGTCGTTCATCCGCGCTATCCGTGGCTGCCGCAGGCGGTGCGCGGCGCGCGGCTCGAGCGAGCGCTGTTCTGCCGTGCGGCGGAATCCGCGCTCGGCTCGCCCGATATCGTCTTGACCCAGTCGGTCGCGCTGCCGGGTGGGCTGCACGTCGGGCGCGCGGCGTTGGTCGTCGCGCTCCACGATCACGAGCTCTACGACACCGCGCCGGCGAGCAGCGTCGTGCGCGCCGCGATCGTGCGAAGTCTCCAGCGAGCCGACTGCGCGGTCTACGTCTCCGAGGCGCTGCGCCGCCAAGGCACCGCGCTCGCCGGGCCGCATCGCTCGCTCGTGATCCCGATCGGTATCGACGCGCACGCCGAGCTCGTCGCGGCCGCGCCGGCGCAGTTCACGATCTGCACCGTCGCTCGCCTGATCGCGCGCAAGCACGTCGATCAGGTCATTCGCGTGTTCGCGCGTCTCACTGCCGTCCAGCCCGCGCGGCTCGTGATCGTCGGCGAAGGCCCGGAGCGCCGCTCGCTCGAGCAACTGAGCCGATCTCTAAACGTCGATCACCTCATCGAGATGACCGGCGCTCTCGACGCCCGCGCCGCACGCGATCGGATGGCGCGCTCGAGCGCGATGGTTCTACCCAGCGTCCGCGAGTCGCTCGGCGGCGTCTATCTCGAGGCGATGTCGCTCGGCATACCCGCAGTCGGCACGCGCGGCGAAGGCATCGCGGATCACATCGAGCACGGCGCGACCGGCCTGCTCGTGCCGCCCGACGATGACGATGCGCTGTTCGAGGAGCTCCGCGCCCTCGCCGCGGATCCGATCCGCGCGAAGGCGATCGGTGAAGCGGGCCGGCGCCAGTTCGTCGCGAGCGATCTGTCGTGGCGCGCGAACGCCGACGCGTATCTCGCGCTGTTCGCCGAGCTGATCGAGCGGCGCCGGGTATGATCGGCGCATGACCGCGGACCTCGAGCGAACCGCCGCGTACTACGACTCGTTCGCCGAGCTCGCGGAGGATCGCTACACCTCGAACCACATCCTCGTGCGGGTGCGCGCCGCATTCCGTCGCGCGGTCGAGCCCTACCCTGCGACCTCGGTGCTCGATCTCGGATGCGGCCCGGGCACCGACCTCGCGTGGTTCGCCGCTCGTTACCCGCGCCGGCGCTACGCCGGCCTCGACGTGTCGCAGAAGATGGTCGACCTCGCGCGCGCCAAGGTCGGTGATGCGCGGATCCAGCGCGGGTGCACGGCGGAGCTTCCGACGCTGTTCGCCGGCGAGCAATTCGACCTCGTCTACTCGTTCTTCGGCCCTCTCAACACCGAACCCGATCTCGGCGCTGCCGTCACTGCGCTCGCGGAATCGGTCGTGCCCGGCGGCACGCTCGTGCTGTCGTTCGTCAATCGCGTGTACCTGTTCGATCTCGCGATCCACCTCCTCGCGGGTCGAGCTCGCAGCGCGGTCGCGCGGATCGCCGACAACTGGCACGGCTACTCGCCGAAGACCCCGCTCGACGCTTCGCTCTATTTTCCGCGCCAGATCGAGGCGGCGTTCGCACCCGCGTTCGAGGTCGAGCGCCGCGAGGGCTTCTCGATCGCGTACCCGCCCTGGTACTGGGCGCACCGGTTCCGGCGCGATGGCCGGATCGTCCGCGCGCTCTGGCTCGCCGACCGCACGCTCAACCGCACGCCGCTGTGGGCCGCGGGCGAGCACGTGCTCTACGTGCTGCGCAGGAGCGCGGCGAGCGCGGCGTCGAGATCGTGATGCACGAGTCGATACGCCTCGTGGAGCGCGCCGTGCACCGTGCCGATCCGACACGAGAACTCGAACGCCTCGCGCATCGCTCGCTCGCGATCGGCGAGCGCGATCTCGCGAATCGGCAAGTTCGTCAGCCGCGCTAGCCGCTCCGCAAACTCGCGCTGGCGGATCGGCGCGCCGCCGAACACGTTGACGATCGACGCGGGAAGCGCGTGGCGCGCGGCGTTCACGAGCTGGCCCGCACAGTCTTCGACGTGGACGATCGACATCCAGTTGTCACCGGTACCGTAGAGCGGGACCGCATGGTGTTCGGCGATGAAGCGCCGGTAGTAAGCGTCGAACCACGATCCGGGGCCGAGCACCCACGCGGGACGCGCCACGACGACCGGAACGTCGCGATCGCGCAGCGCGCGCAACCAGGGCACCTCCGCGTGGTGATAGTCGCGCGCATAGCTCGTCGGTGCGAGCGCACGATCCTCGCGGACGTCGTCGTCCCCCTGCGAGCCGTACGCGAGCGTGCCACCGACATAGATGACGAGCGGCGGCCGCTCCCACTCCGCGAGCGCACGCACGAGCAGCTCGTTCGCGACCCGGTTTCGCACGCGCGTCAGCGGACCCCGGATCGGTCCGCGGCCCGGGATTCGCGCGAGATGAAACACCACATCGGGCGGATCGGCTCTCAGCGCGGCCCAAGGCAAGCGCTCCAGAGTGCCGCGCAAAGCTCGTGCCTCGCCGGGCGGAGGCGTGCGGTGGACCAGGACCGTCGTGCGCACGCCGACGGCACACAGTGTTCGCACCAGCGGAGCTCCGATAAACCCGCTGCCCCCCAGGACGAGTGCGTGATCGATGCGGCGATCTGCGAGACAGAGCGGGTTAGACAGAGCGCGCACGGCCGGGGCCCAGAATGGGTGATGATAGGCGTCTAGGTTCCGATGGCGAGCGCCACGACAGACATTTTGGAGCGCGTGCGTCGCGCCGCGATCGGCGCGGTCGCGTACGGCGACGTGTTCGGCTACCCGCTCGACGCCGGCGAAGTGCATCGCTACCTCCACGGCGTCTCCGCGAGCAGCGCCGTCACGACCTCGGCACTCGAACGCGCGGTCGGTGGTCCACTGTCGTATCGCGATGGCTGCTACACGCTGCACGGCCGCGAGGAGCTCGTCGCCCAGCGCCACAGCCGCGCGGACCATGCGCGGAAGCTGTGGCCCGTCGCGATCCGTTACGGGAGGCTGATCGCGACGCTTCCGTTCGTGAAGATGGTCGCCGTCACCGGATCGCTCGCGTGGAACAACGTCGAGCCCGGCGGCGACATCGACTACCTCGTGGTCACCGAACCGGATCGGCTGTGGAGCTGCCACTGGATGATCGCGGTGCTCACCGAGACCGTTCGCCGCGCGGGCGTACCGCTGTGCCCGAACTATCTGATCTCCGAACGCGCGCTCGAGCTGCACGATCGCAACCTCTACACCGCCTACGAGCTCGCGCAGATGAAGCCGATCGCGGGCTACGCGACCTATCGCCGGATGCGCGAGCTCAACCGGTGGAGCGACGACTTCTTGCCGAACACGGCCCCACTTCAACCGGTCGTCGACGCGGCGAGCATCCCGTTCGCTGGGGTATCGCGCCTCGTCGAGCACGCGCTGCGGACGAAGATCGGAGCGAAGCTCGAGCAATTCGAGATGCACTATCGGATTCGCAAGTGGACCCGGATCGGCGCCGAGTCGAGCGAGACCGAGTACGGCGTCGATTGCTGCAAGGCGCATACGTCGGCGCACAAGACCAAGATCCTCGCCGCGCTCGCTGAACGGATCCGCGGACTCGAGTAGCGGCCTGCCGCAAAACGCGGCGCCGCGACCTCGGGAATATTCCGGCAACGCGGCGTTCTCCGCGCATGTCAAAACTCGCGATCGCGGTGGCGGTCGTCGGTCTCGCCGCGTGCGAAACCGACCCGCTCAACGGAACGACCATCTCCTCCAATGTCACCGGCACGTCGGTCCTGTTTCAGGGCTACGTGGACACGCCGAATGAATACGTCTCGGTCCAGGTGTTGTCGACGCCGACCGCAGATCCGACGAACGACGCGAACTGGATCGAGATCACCCACACGTACAGCAACACGTCGCCGATCACGTGCTGCGGCTCGCCGGCGAGCCCGCTCTACTCGTGGACGGTGAACGCCGTCCCGCAGCCGTCGGGCACGGCGCGCTGGCAGCCGGGCGGCCTGTTGAAGACGCGCGCGGTCAGCACGAATCCGTCGAGCGGCAGCAAGCGCACGCTGACGACGTTCGATGCGGCGACCTACGGCGCGTGCTTCGGCAACGAGCTCCAGGAAGGTAAGACCTGGGACCAGATCGGCCAGGACTGCCAGGGCGTCAACAACAGCGTCGCCGCGCTCGTGTCGACGTCGCGCACGCCCGAGGATCTGCCTTCGGATCAGAAGCCCGACTGGCTCGGTCTCAAGCTCGACATCTCGCCGGTCGAGACCGGCAATTACTACAACACCTGGAATGCGCCGCTCACGCTCGCCGCATTCAAGGCGACGTACGGGTTCATCACCGCCACCGATCCGACGGCGACCTACTACAACGATGGCGACCTCGGCATCGGTCGCGAGATGCACTGCCACAAGGCGTCGAACGGCGAGATCGCGTGCTACGTCAGCAACTACAGCGCGGTCTCGACGAAGGTCGAGTTCAACGACGATCCCAACGCGGCGCTGACGAACGCGCAGGGCGGGCTCCCGAACGCGTTCGCGACCGTCGCGATGGTGTGGACGCCTGGCGCGACCACGAACGCCGTGAAGTTCGTCGCGTACGGCTCCGACCCGAACCACTCGCGCGTCACCAACGCGCGCCTCGACACGCTCGGTGCACATACGTCGATCCCGAACAACTGCCTCGAGTGCCACGGCATCGACTCGAACTACAACACGAGCTCGCACACCGTCGACGCGAACGCGCGGTTCCTGCCGTTCGATCCGTACTCGTACAAGTACAACAACACGTTCACGCTGCCCGCGCAGCAGGAGCAGTTCCGCCGGCTGAACCAGCTCGTCTCGCAGACGACGCAGACGCCGACCGAGCAGGACTTCATGGCGGGTCTCTACGCGCCCGATACCGTCAACACCGCGGGCGCGCTCGCGAACGACACGTTCGTGCCGAGCGGCTGGCAGTCGACGAACAACCTCGCGCTGCAGTCGACGTATCTCGGGTTCGTGAAGGTCGGCTGCCGCACATGTCACATGTCGGCGGTCGTGCCGTCGTGGGACTTCCGCGAGTCGACGGACTGGACCCAGACCATGGTCAACGAGATCCGCGGCAAGATCTGCGCACCGGCAGTTCCAGGCCAGCACAGCCACAACATGCCGCAGGCGGAGCGGACGACGCTGAAGCTGTGGCAGAGCGGTGCACGCGCCTATCTCGTGACCGGCTGGCCGGCCTTCCCCGCCGACAACCACGATGCCTGCGTCCCGTAAGGGCTAGCGCGCGAACACGCCGCGTAGGCACTCGAGCAGCACTTCTCTCGTCACCGGCTTCTCGAGCATCGCCTCGTACGTTCCGGCGTGCTCGGGTCCTTCGAGCCGCGCGTCGTTGTAGCCGGAGATGTAGACGACGCGAATCGCTGGCCACGTGCGCCGCACTCGTTCGACCAGCTGCGGTCCGTTCATCCGTGGCATGACGACGTCGGTCAGCAACAGATCGATCTTGCCGGCGCGTTGCTCGAGCAGGAGTAGCGCTTCACCCGCATTCGCGGCCTCGAGGATCGCGTAGCCGGCGCGCTGGAGGGTGCGGACCAACACGCGGCGCACCGGATCGTCGTCCTCGACGACCAGGATCGTCTCGCTTCCGCCGCCGATGATCGGCAGGCTCGTCGAGACCTCGCGCGCCACGGCCGTCCCCTCCACCATCGGGAGATAGACCTTGAAGGTCGTGCCGTGGCCGACCTCGCTGTAGACCCAGATGTGGCCGCCGTTGTGCTTCACGATCCCGTACACGGTCGACAGGCCGAGCCCCGTGCCGCGGTGGAGCGCCTTCGTCGTGAAGAACGGCTCGAAGATGTGCGGCATCGCCGATGCGGGGATGCCCGAACCGGTATCGGTGACGCTCATCAGCACGTAGCGCCCCGGAGGCACGCCGTTGTGCAGGCGCTCGTATTCGCTGTCGAGCACCACGTTCGCCGTCTGCACCGTGATCCTTCCGCCGCCCGGCATCGCATCGCGGGCGTTCGCGACGAGGTTGAGGAGGATCTGCTCGATTTGCGCGGAGTCGATCTCGACGCTCTCGAGCCGATCCGCGAGCTCGCTGACCAGCTCGACGTCTTCTCCGACGAGCCGCTTCAGCACCGAGAGCATCCCGTCGATGTAGTGCGACAGGTTCACCGCGACGCGCGTCGTCGCCTGCTTGCGCCCGAATGCGAGAAGCTGCCGCGTGATCAGCGCGGAGCGTTGCGCTGCCGACATCGCCTCTTCGAGGTCCTCGCGCGCCGGGTGCGTCTCGGGGAGCTGCGCCTGCGCGAGCTGGACGCCGGCGATGATCACCGTCAGCATGTTGTTGAAGTCGTGCGCGACACCGCCCGCGAGCCGGGCGACGGCTTCGAGGCGCTGGACCTCTGCGAGCTGGAGCTGCGCGCGCTTCCGCGCGGTGATGTCGAACAAGCTGCCGCGGACCAGGACCGAATCGCTCGACGGCAGCCGGCGTGCGCGGATCTCGACGGTCATCGGCGTGTCGCGCGGCCCGCGGACCGCCCACTCGCGGACGACGACCTTGCCTGCGAGCACCTCCTCGAGCCCGGAGGTCAGGAACTGCTCGGAATCGACATCGTCGCGCTGCACGGCCGCGCTGAGGTCGCGCGGACCGAGCTGTAGCAACTCGGCGCGGGTCCGCCCGAACAGCTCCTCGGCCTCGCGGTTCGCATCGCAGAACCGCCGCGCCTTGACGTCGAGGATGAGGATCGCCTCGGGCGAGCTCTCGACCATCGCGCGAAATCGCGCCTCGCTCTGCGCGAGCTCGTCGTGCACCGTATGCGCCGCCGTCACGTCGCGAGCGAGCACGATCGCGCCGAGCGCGTGCGGATAGATGTCGGCCTCCCACCAGCGCCCGAGCGCGAACGTGGTCGTCGTCGTCTTGGAACCGCCGGCGAGCACGGCCTCGAGCGCGAGCCGAAACGGACTGGGCACCGCGGACGGTGAGAACTCCCACGGAGTCTTACCGATCATCTCGTGCGGCAGCCGACCGAACGGGCGCGCAGCCGCCGCGTTGAGATACACGAATCGCGCACCGCGGTCGTAGACGGTGATCGATTCCTCGAGGCGCGCGAGGAGATCGTGCGCATCGATAAGATCTGCGGCCACCGTCACGCCGCCCAGCATACGACACCGGCACGCCGCCGGTGCAGCTATCAGCGACGGGTCGCGAGCGCGGCAGCGGTCTTCTTGATGTTATGGCGGACCTTCAGGCCGAACAGCGCCCCGCCGATGCCGCCCGCGATCGACGCGCCGCCGTACGACAATGCGAACTTGATCGCGACGGCGGTACCGAGTGCATTCGCGACGGAAGCGCCCGCCTCGGTCGTCGCCGAGTGCACGCGGACGTACCAGATGATCAGGTGCGCGACGCCGGCGAGCAGGAACGCGAGCACCGCGCGCGCGGTGCCGGTGCGGGCGAGCAGCGTCGCCGCGCCGCCACACACGGCGAAGATGATGCCGAACGTCGCCGCGCCCGATTTGAACGAGCCACCCAGCAGGCTGGGCGCGACGTGCGGTAGTGCGATCGCCGCACCGAGGGCGACAGCGGCGAACAGCCAGACAAAGTTTGCATCGAGCTTGCGGTCATCTTGATCGTTCATTGGTTCCACCTTGGCGGTCGCTATTGGCAAGTGACGTGCCGCGACTGCGCCGCCAGGATCCGGGACCTTGCGCGCGGTTTCGGGCCATTCGTGTCGACACGGGGTGTCCGCGTGTCAGTGATATCCTGGCCGCATGGTCCGGCTCCTCGTCGCGGTGGTGCTCGCGAGCGCGTGCACGATCGACGAGCCGAAGCCGACATACGACCTGAAGACGTTTCCGTATCACCCGCTCGTCCACGAGCTCGATCTCGCGACGCTCGCGTATCAGCTCCACGCGCAGTCGATGGTGTGGCCGATCGATCCGTACTACGAGGAAGAGGCCGGCGATCGAGGCACGCCGCGCGACACGCTGATGGCGCTGATCCGCGCGTGGGCGGCGAACGAGGCGGCGGTGAACGGCGGAGGGCTCGCCGCGTATCGCGGACCGGGGCTCGTCGCCGGACTGCCCGACAACGCGACCCACGATCCGATCCTGTACGACTACGCGCGGATCCACCCGTGGAGCGATGCGATCTCCAACAACCAGGATTCGTGGACCGAGTACCGCACGCCGGCGCGGATCACCCACCGGATCCGCGACGTCTACGTCAGCGCGCGAACGATCGACACGGGCGAGATCACGGTGATGCCGGTGCCGGCCGGCCGCGCCGATGCGGATCCCGATGCGACGGACATCCTGTGCGCGTTCGAGGGCGGCACCGGCGACAAGGGGATCACCGGCGCGCCGGCGTCGTTCAGCTTGATGGGCTTCGCACTGGCGCGCGATACCGGCGGCGGCACGTACGACGTCCACGTCGCGTTTCGCGGGAGCCGCAGCGGCTCGGCGTGGCGCGCGGTGACCGAGGCGTTCAGCGAAGGCCAGGCCGCGGGCAACCCCGATTGGATCACCGACCTCGCGTGGGACAAGGTCGCGCTGCCCACGATCTCGGGGACCGGCGGCGTCGACCGCGGCTTCGGCCACGCGATGGAGTACGCGCTGCCCGCGGTGATGCCGTGTCTGTCGACGATCGCCACCGCACGAGGCACACCACCGACAGCGATCTACGTCACCGGTCACAGCCTCGGCGCCGCGCTCTCGACGCAATTCGCGAGCGCGCTGCTGCTCGGGACCGCGTACGGTCCCGCCGGCGCCGGCCCCGAGATGCCCACCGAGCTGCGCGCGTGGCCATGGACGACGCTCAAGCTCGTCACGTTCAGCGCGCCGCGCTCCGGGGACTATCCATGGGCGAAGGCGCTGAGCGAGGGCGCGCTCGCGTCGCCGTTCTATGACCCGGGACCGGCCGAGCTTGCCGATGCCGACGCGCGGCTCGTTCTCGATCCAGGCATCGTCGATCGCTTGACGGATCCGACCCGGCCGGCGGCGTTTCGCGTGTTGATCTCGACGGACCCGATCACGACGACGCACATCGGCGGCGACGGCGTTCACGTCGGCGCGACCGTGTACGTCAACGGCACGTCGCTGATCGACTGGATCGGTGTGCCCTCGCCCGACGATCACGAGCCGATGAACGTCCGCAAGGACATGCTCGACCAGCTCGCGGATCCGACGATCCCAGCGATCGCGTGGGACTACTTGCCCGTGTCGGCGCTCGTGCCCGATCGCGACGAAGCGGCCGCCGGTACGCCCGCCGAGATCCAGAAGCTCGCCGACGGGCTCGTCGAGTATTACACCGCTCGCGATCTCTACTTCGACGCGGCGGCATTCCAGCGCGACATCGATCTCCGGCTCGCGATCGAGCGCGGCGACACTACGGCGCGCGATGGCACGGGCACGGGAAGCGATAGCCGACCGACACGAGCGGCAGCGCCGTGAGCCCGGCGAAGTAGAAGTAGCCGAGCGAATCGTTCGTGCGAAACGGCGCGTCGTAGCCGTATGGCGAGTGACCGAGCCGCGCCGCGAACCCGAGCAGCGGCAGCGTCACGCCGAACGTCATGCCGGAGCGCCCGGTGAAGTGCGCGCCGATGCCGATGCCGGTCGCGAGGTACGTGTAGAAGCTCGTGTAGCGGAGCGGCATCACGGCCGCGAACGCGTCGAGCTTCCAGCGCTCGGTGACGGGTACGGCGACGCCCGCACCGACCGAGAACCCGAACCAGGTGTGCTGGCCCGCACCGGTCAGGATCGGCAACAAGAAGCTCCCCGACGCGAAAGCGTGGAGGTAGCCGCGATCGACATCGACGTTCAGGCTGCCCGGTAGCGACAGCGCGACATCCCACATCCGCAGGCGCGGAGGCGGCTCGCTGAGGCGAACCTGGACAACCCGCGCACGGACAACCGAGCTGACCTCGCCGCTGCCGGGTGCGACGAGCGTGATCGTTTCGGCGTCGAATGCGAGCAAGCGCCCATCGATGATGCGACCGTCGTCGAGCTGGAGCTCGACCGTGCGATCGACGAGCGCGGTGAAGCTCGCATCCGGCAACGGCGCGGCGACGGCGACCGACGCCAGCATGAGAACGAGCGCGACCACCCCCGGCTTCACCACGAACCTCGAAGGTACCGGAGCGCGAGCTGTTAGTGTAGAGACCACCCATGGTGACGGTGGCGACCCAGGTGAAGTGTCCCGAGTGCGGCGCACGGCTCGAGATCCACGGCGGTGCGCCGGTCACCAAGTGCTCCTACTGCGGCACCGAATCGCGCGTCCAGCGCCGGACCTCATTCCTCGAGCTACCGAAGAAGCTGCCACCGCCGGAGAAGCACGAGCCGAAACCGGTCGCGCGCGAGATCCGATCGCGCTCGGGCACGCTGAAGCTCGTCGCGCTGCTCGTGATCACGTGCGGCCTTCCGCTCGCGTTCACCGCCGCGATCATCGGCTGGACGTTCGTGCGCACAGAGTGGGAGGGCCATCACCTGTCGGTCGTCGACGTCAACGGTGACGGCGTCGAGGACTACGTCGGCTTCGCGCGCAACACGAGCCGCGATCGGCTGTACCTCACCGCGTACTCCGGCAAGGACGGCAGCGAGCTGTGGCAGACGCCATCGCTCGGCACGTACATCGCGAACTACCAGGATTCGATCGCGGCGGGCGGCGTCGTCGGGCTCGAGATCGAGATGGTCGCCGACAAGCTCGCGCATCTCGACGCGTACGAGCTGAAGACCGGGGCACTGCGCTGGCACGTCGACACGCCGGAGGTCGTCACGAGCGGGTGTCACAGCGAGCGCGGCGAGCCACCTCGGCTCCAGACCGCGGACCAGCGCGTGTGGTCGGTCGACATCGCGACCGGCAAGCTGTCGCCCGCCGCTGGCGACTGCACGTCCACCGGACCGATCGAGGTCGGGCTTCACGCGAACGTGAACGGGATGGAGGTCCAGGCGATCTACGCGGCCGGCACCGGGCCGCGGATCGCGTTCGGCTATCGCTCGCCCGGATCGCGCGTGCCGATGGTCGCGGCGCTCGATGTCGACGACAAGGTGCTGTGGAAATCCGAGGTCTCGGGGCACGACCCGCTGACCGTGAAACAGGAGACGCCGCACTTCGCGATCGTCGACGCCGCGATCGCACTGGTCTACGAGCGGTCGACCGGCGATCGTTACAACCTGGTCGTGTTCGATCGCGCGACCGGCAAGCGCAGGTTCGAAGTGCCGCTCGCGAAGAAGCCGCGCGTGATCTCCGGCGTGCGGTTCACGAAGGACACGGTCGCGGTTCAGACCTGGGGCACGCTGCAGGTCTACGAGCTCGCAACCGGCGAGCGCCGATTCGTGGTCGGTCGATGAGCTGTAGCCATCCGCTGTGCGAACGGATCGGCGGCGCGTGCAGCCTCGCGATCGTGCGATCTCACACGTGCCGCCCGAACGTGAACGAACGCGACGTCGCAGCGGAAGTCCTCGATGAAGTGCGCTCCTTGTTGTCGAGGATCGACGAGCGGGAAGCAGCCGTCAGGCTCGCCCAGATCGTCCGGCGCGAGGCGCTCGACGATCGCAATCTCGTCGCGTTCGCGCGTGGCGAGGAGCTCGACTTCGCGGACCAGCTCGCTGCACTCTGCACGAAGCGCTGAATCCGGAGCGCGCGTAGGCGCACGGCAACGAACTTGTTTCCATCGAGACCTGGCGGCGTACGTCCGGTGCTTCATGATCCACGCGATGGGGTTCGCTGCCGAGCGCACGTATTGGATCGCAAACGAGTGGTACTGGCGGATCACCGAGAACGCGACCGCGCTCACGCTCGCGGATGCGGTGAGGGACTTCGCGAAGCCCCTCGTCGCGCTCGTCGATCGCCGTGCGGAGGTCACGAACGACGGCGCCCGGATCGCGATCGCGCTCGGCGAGCTGCGCACGCACATCTCGGTTGCCGGCAATGTCACCGCGCGGGTCGCGCTCAACCATCTGATCTCCGATCTCAATCGGATGCTCGCGACGGCAAAGCCCGATCATGCCTTCGCGATCGCGATCCCGCGCCGCTACGAGCTGTGCGGCGTGCTGCTCACCACGGCGGAGCTCGAACGGCTGTGGGGCGACCCGAGGCCCGCAAGCAGCGCGCCGATCAGGCTCTCGCGCGCGTCGGCCAGCTGATGCCCAAGCTGGCGAAGCTGCGCGGGCTCGCGTTCGATCACGAGGTCCCGCGCGAGTATCAGACTGCCGCAGCCTTCAAGGAGTTCGTGCGCGCGCAGACGGCGAAGGATCTACCGCCGGATCGAGCCGCCGATACCAGCGCCGCGCTGTTTCACATCGGCCTGCTGAATCGCCCCGGCGATCTCACCGCGCTCCAGCAACAGGCGCTGACCACCCAGGTCGGCATGTACTACGACCCGGAGAACAAGAAGTTCTTCCTCGTGATGGTGCCGCCGACCGACATGTTGCTCGACATGCTGTCGGTGCACGAGCTCACCCACGCCCTCCAGGACCAGCACTGGAACCTCGACAAGTTCTTGCCGCAAGGGACCGAAGAGCTCGACGCCGACCGCTTCGCCGCACGGCGGTTTGTCGCCGAGGGCGATGCGACGTTCACGATGTACTTGTTCGCGCTCGGCTCGCTCGGCAAGGACGTCACGCCGGAGATGGTGAAGATCCTCCGCGCACAGCTCGATCAGTTCGCGACGATGTCACCGGAGGACATGGTCAAACAGAATCTCCTCGGCATGTCTGCGGGCCTCGATCCCGAGCTCCAGACCTCGCTCGCCGGGCTCGGCGATATTCCGAGCACGATCCTGGTACCGATGTTCGATTCGTACCTGCGCGGCTCGCAGGTGATCGCGACCGCGTTCGACCTCGGTGGCTGGAAGGCGGTCGACGCGCTGTACACGGACCCGCCGGAGTCGACCGAACAGGTCCTCCATCCGGCGACGAAGCTCTATCCCCAGCGCGAGCACCCGAAGCTCGTCACGATCGCGCCGCGCGGCAAGCAGATCGCGAACCTCGTGTTCGGCGAGCTCCAGTGGCAGGTCTACTTCCAGCTGTGGGCGCCGGCGCAAAAGGCGATCGCATCGGAGGGCTGGGCCGGCGATCGCGCGGTCGTGACTCGCCGCGACGACGGCCGGCTGGTCGCGCGGATCGCGACGACGTGGGATACGCCGAAGGACGCCGACGAGCTGCGTGCGGCATTCGTCACGAGTCTCGCCGCGCGGTTTCCGAAAGGCAGCGGCGATCCCGCGACGACCGGGTTCGATCGAGGCGACGGTGCGGGGAAGATCTTCCTCGCCGAGCGCGGCAGCGACGTGTTCATCGTCGACGGTGGCGATGCGCGCAGCGAGCTCGACGACCTCGTCGCGGCGACGCAGATCCGCTAGCCGTATCCCGATTGCCACGTCATGCCGTTGTGCCGGCGCGACAGTGTTCTGCGCAGGCACAGTGATCGCGCGTAAGTGACCGCCGCGCATCGCTTCATGCGTGGTTTGGCGTTTGCAACTGCGCTCGCGAGATGTCGTGGGGCCCACGCTTCGTACTCTGCTGTCTGTTGATCGGCTGCGCTGCCGATAACCGTGTCGATCCGAGCGCGCTCGATCTCCGCGACGTCCTCGGGATGGCGCCGGAGGTCGCGCTCGGCTGGGACCTCGATCAACGCGCGGCCGCACGCCACGTGCTCGAGGCGGGGATGCGCGACGTGCGCAGCCTGCCGAGCGACGCGCCGCTAACCCGCGATGCATCGCTCGATCATAGCCTCGCGACCGCGCTCGCGAGTAGCGATGCGGCGCGGTCGAGACAACGCCTCGCAGCACTCGGCGTCGTCGCCGTCGCGATCGCACCGGATCATCTCCACGTGACGTCGCGCGCCTCGACGCTCGCCGCGCGCAAGACCGCGGCCACCGAGATTCGCCTCGCGGGCTGGGACCGCTGGCCGCAGTTGCCGGCGCGCGGCCTCGACGTGCTCGCCACGATCGCGAGCGACGCCGGGCATCGCGGCGGCCCGCTGGTCGTGACGCCCTCGGCGCAGCTCGCCGTGATCGCCGGCTACGTGCCGCCGACCCGAGGAGCTCCGGCCCACCTCCTCGTCAATCCGGTACTGCTCGCCTCGCTCGAGCCGAGCGATGCGCCGGCAGCGGTCGCGCGGATCGCACCCGACGATCCGATCGGCAACCCGTACACGTTCTACACGTCGATCGCGTCGTGCGCGGCGGCACAACAGCAGCGGTGCGAAGCGTGCCTCGTGAACGGCACGTGCACGCCACTCTCGGGCACCGGCGACGGCAACGCCGAGTGCACCGAGATGGCTGCGAACGCCGGCCGTGGCTACTCGCTCGCGTGCATCAACTTCGCGCTCGCGATCGAGTCGGTCTCGGGATGCGCCGCGCACGACGCGCCGACCTGCCCGATCGACACCCGCGCGGCCTCGTCGATCGCGAACCTCGAGACGAACGCGGACTTCCTCGATCAACCGAGCTGCTCGAGCTCGCTCGATCAATGTCTCGGCGAGGTGTTCGGCAATGCAACGCCATCGGCGACGACGCCGCCACCCTCGCCCGGCAGCTCGGTCAGCTGCGCGGACTCGGCGTGCGAGGCTTCGCCCGATTGTTCCGACATGAGCTGCGATGGCGGTGGCGATAGCAGCTCGTGCGATGACTCGAGCGGCGATAGCAGCTCGTGCGACAGCGGCGATAGCGGCTCGTGTGACAGCAGTTGCAGCGGCGACAGCGGCGGCGATTGCAGCGGCGGTGACAGTGGCTGTAGCGGAGACAGCGGCGGCGATTGCAGCGGCGGCGGTGGCAACGATTGCAACGCCGGCCCGCACCGCGGCCCCGGCGACCCCTCGCTGCTGTGGGCCGCGCTACCGCTGCCGTTCGCGATCTTCGCGCGGCGACGCGCGGGACGCCGGCGCGCGCAGCGGGAGGTCGCGCCGTGAGGCCGCTCGTCGTCCACTGGCTCGCGCGGTTCATGTCGCCCGACGCGGCAAACCTCCTCGCGCCGACCTGGTTCATGTGCGTCGGCATCGCCGGGCTCGTCAGCCTCGGTGTGATGCTCGTGCTCGCCCGCCGGCGCGGGATCGAATCCGGCATCGTCGCGTCGGCGATGCTGTGGGGATACATCGCCGCGGTCACCGCCGGCATCGTGATCCCGATGACGATCGAAGCGATCGAGCATCTGTTCGCGACCGGCCATCTCCAGTTCCGGTGGGCTGGGATGACGTCGTTCTGGGGTTACCTCGCGGGTGCCGCTGCGGTCGCCGCGGTGTGCAAGGCCGAGCGCGTGCCGCTCGCGCGGATGGCAGACCTCGTCGCGCTTCCGATCGGCGTCGCGCTCGTGTTCGCGCGGCTCGGCTGCTTCATGGCGGGCTGCGACTACGGCAAGGTATCGGCGCTGCCCTGGGCGGTGCGGTTTCCTGCCGGCAGTCCGGCGTGGCGCGATCAGATCCACGCGGGGCTGATTCCGGCGGGCCGGCTCGAATCGCTGCCCGTGCAGCCGACGCAACTCTACGAGGCGATGCTCGGGATCGTGATCGTCGTCGTCGCGTGGCTCGTCGCGCGGCGCTCGCGCACGGAAGGTCGTGCGTTCCTCGCAGCCGCAGCGACGTACGCGATCGGTAGACTCTTGATCGAATGCGTGCGAGGCGATGTCGGTCGCGGCATCTACGGCGGGCTGTCGAGCGGCCAGATCTTCTCGCTGCTCGTCCTGCTCGCGATCGCCGCGCGGTTCGTGCTGAACCGGCGCGTGCTGACGACTGCGACGACGCTCGCGATCGTCGGCGGGCCGCTTGCGGGCAAGGTCCAAGCGCAACCGGCCGACCCGACGGTCGCCGCGGACAGCGCGGATCCGCCGCCGGTTCCAGATACGACGACGTCGCCGAGCGAGCCGCCGACGCCGGTGTTCGTGCCGCCCTCGCCGCCTCCCGAGCCGATCGGCCCACAATATCCGCTGCGCCCGATCTTCGCGGTCGGCGTGTTGCTCGGCGGCGCGACCTCCGTGAACCGCTCTGGCGAGCAAGTGCCGGATCTCTCCGGCGAGTCGCTGTCGCTCGGCTACATCCCGGGTCGGTTCGGCTTGTGGTTCGATCTCGATCGCCTGACCAGCGCCGAGGCGTCGCACCAGACCGCGATCGCATCGGTCAGCTTCGCACCGCGGATCACGCCACACCTGTGGCTCGGTGCACGCGCCGGTGTCGGCGTGACCCACGTCGGCTTCATGAACCCGGTGTTCGAAAACGTGACCGCATCGACGGTCAGGCTCGAGGCGATCGCCGAGATCGTGATGAATCACAACTGGGCGCTCTGGGTCCGACCGTTCTCCGTCGACGTGATCTCCGCCGATGGGATCGGTGGTGCGATCACGACGTTTCAGTTCCGCGCGGGCATCGCGTATCGGTTCGGCGAGCGCGGCCACGGTCCGGCGCCCGCACCGCCGCCGCCACTCGCGCCGCCCGAACCGTCACCACCGCCGGCACCGTCGATGTATCCGACGCTGGAGGGCCAATGATCAGCTGGCGCACCGCCGCGATCGCGCTCGCCGTCGTGTGCTGCATCCAGCGCTGGCAGAGCTGCACGCGCGCGACACCACATCCGGCACCGGCCGAGCCAGAGCACGCGCAGAGCCTGCGCGAGTCGCTCGTCCATGCGTTCGATACGCCGAGCAGCGTGCCGAGCGGCGATGCGCCCGCGTTGCCGCGGCGTTCGTTCTTCGGCATTCATCCGCCGGCCTGGGCCGCGCGCCTGTTGCCACAGCCGAACGAGACGATCCGCGCGTATGCGGATCGCATGGTTCCGCTCGCACAGATCGCGCTCGCTCCGCAACGCGCACGTGCCGCGCGGCTTCGCGATGCCCTCGATCCTCGGGTCCAGACCGAGCTCGATGCCGCCGCGGCTGAAGCCGCCGCCGCGATCGAAGCGCGGATCACGACCGCGATCGAGAGCGGCGAGCTCCAGCCGTCGTCGCTAAAGCCGATGACCGGCGTGACGCTCGCGCGCGACGTCCTCGATATCGTCGACCGTGGCAACGCTCGCTTCGTCGGTGCGCTGACCCCGGAGCAACGCGCGGCGAGCGGCATCGACTTCGCCGACTACCTCGCGTTCTCGACCCGTTGGGAAGACGCGCTGCCTAGGTAGCGTCGACGAGCCGGACATCGATCTCGAGCGTGCCGCCGAGGATCTCCGCGTAGCGCTTGCACATCGCGAGCGCCTCCTCCATCGACGGCAGCTCGAGCACCGCGAAGCCGCCGATCAGCTCCTTCGACTCCGAGAACGGGCCGTCGTGGACGCGGAGCTGATGATTCGTGAACACGAGCCGTTTCGCGGTCGCGCTCGGCTTCAGCTCGAGGTTCGTCGACAGCACGCCGGCCTTCGTCATCTCGGTCTTCAGCCGCGTGATGTCGGCCTTCTGCTTCGCCGTGCGCACGCGATCTTCGTCCGCCTTCTCGAGCAGCAACACGCGCAGCGGCGGATCCGCCGGCTTCGGCATCATGCCGAGGTCCCACGGCTCGTTGATCGGGCCGAGCTCGATCTCGCCGTCACCGAGGATCTTGCCGTAGCGCTCGGCCCAGCCGATCGCTTCTTCGCGCGTGCGCACCGTCAGGAGCAGCGCCGCACCGGGCAGCTCGTTCTCGCCCTTGTACGGGCCGTGCTTGATCGTCGCGCGACCGTCGCGGAACGTCAGGCGCGTGCGCGTCGCGCTGCGGCCGAGGCCGGCGCCATCGACGAACGTGCCGCGCTGGGCGTGCTCGCCGATGAACGCGCCCATCTTCGCCATCAGCTCGGGGCCCGGCTTCTCGCCGGCTTCGGTGTGCGGATCGTTCTTGTGCATGATCATGAAACGCATCGTCTTGGCTCCTTCATAGACCACGACGAAGCGCCGGGGAGCGAATCGACGCCCCCGGCGATAAATTTCTAACGCTTGATGATCACTGCCGATTCGGTTGCGCGAACCGGACCTGGAACTGGCTCGGCGTCGCGATGAAGCCGACATCGCGCTCGAGCGCGCCTGCGACCAGCGCGAACGTGAACAACAGGTCGTTGATGTGGAGCTGACCCGCGCGGCCCGAGTTCTGGCGGCGGGTGAACGCGCGCACGCGCTCGACCGCATCGACCTCCGCCGGGAACTCGCGCGCGAACCCCTGCGCCACATCGAACGCCCATTCGAGCGCGTCCTCGAACGCGTGGAACAACAGCGTCCAGTCGAGGTTGTTCGCCGGTGTGATCACGCCGCATCCTTCGACGCGAACAGTCCGCGCAGGCGCTTTGCCGCATCCGCGGTCGGCAGTTGACCCAGCTCGTCGAGCCACGCGAACAGCTCGGCCGGCGTCAGGCCCGCGGCGATGTCGCGCGCGAGCGCGGCCTCGTGCGGATCGAGCACCGACTGGATCGAGATGAAGTGCGAGAGCAGGCGCGCCGGAATCGGCTGCCACTCCGCGCGCAGCAGCGCCGCGGACTCGAGGATGCGCGAGCAGCGCTCCATGATGTCGCGCGTCATCTGCGCGTTCATCCGCATCGCCTCGATCACGAGCTGATCCTTCGACAGCGTCGTCGGATGGACGAACACGTAGCCGGGCTGCGCCGTCGCGATCGCCTTGTGGGAGCGATCGACCGGCTCGAGCTGGAACAGCCCGGGCGAGCTCACCTTGCGCCGGAGCTGATCGAGATCGGAGTCGATCGGCAGGATCAGCTGCTTGCCAACGGCATCGCGCACGAGGTGCAGCGCACCCTTCGCGTCGAGGCGGCGGACCCGGAGGCCCTTCGCCGCGGTGGGGATTTCGAACACTTCGCCATGAACCGTAAATGCGAGTTCCATCATGACTAGTAATGGCGGCGAGCTCGCGATCGCGGACGCGTTCGAGAAAAAAGATCAGGTCGGGATCCACAGCATCGTCAGCACCGTGCCGAGCTCGCGCGAGCACACCGAATGCTCGACGAGGTCCCACTCGCGGCTGCTCGTCACCCACGCATCCGCGGCGACGCGCTGCGGCTCCTCGGCCAGCGCGCCGGTCGCGAAGAAGTCCCACGCGAGCGAGCCGCGATCGAGCTTCTTGCCGCGCGCGATCTCGTAGTGAAACGTCGGGCTCGGCGCGACCCACTTGATCGTGCCGCGGCTCGAGAACACCGCCGCGCACCGCTCGCTCGCGAGCTCCGCAAATCGGATCGCGCTCGCGAGGATCGACACGTCGTAGTCGCGCGCGATCGCACGCGGCACCGCGAGATCGACGGGCGAGACCTCGCACGTCCGCTGCAACAGCGCCGCCGGCATCAGCAACTCGGCCGCGAAGGCGTTCGCTTCGGCCTCGTAGTCGCGCTCCGCGGTGCGATGCGCGTATGGCGTGCACAGCGCCGACGGCGGCTGCGATGGATGGCCGAGCATGAAGTGGCCGAGCTCGTGCGCGATGCTGAACCGGCGCGCGGCGGGATCGGTGATCCGCGCCGACACCATGATCGTCGTGCGCGAACCGGCGCGGACGAGCTGCGCCGACGCGCCATCGAGCGGGACCTCGACGATCGACACGCCGAGCTTCGCGGCGAACGACTCGACGCGAATGTGCGCCGCCGCGGCTACGCCGAAACGGTGCAACAGCGCCTTCGCGCTACGCTGCGCGTCGCGGATCCACTCGGTCTGCACGATCAGGCCTCTGGATCGAGGGTGTCGATCAAGCGGCGCAGATCGTCGTCGGAGAGGCCCTCGAGGTTGCGATGCGCGTACTGCACCGACGTGCCGAGCCGCGCGATCAGCTCGTCGAGCTTCGCGACCAGTGCATCGCGGCCGAGCGCGAGCAGCGACGGCCGGATCGGCTTTGCCTGCGCGACCGGTGCGGCAGCGGGCACGAGGTTGCGGCGGAGCTCGGCGAGCCGCGCTTGCACGCGCTTGCCGACCTCGCGCGCCCACGGCCGATCCTCGGGCGCGGTCTTGCCGTTCTCGGCCGCTTCGAGCGCGGCCTCCTCGTAGATCGCGTCGAGGATCTCGACGTTCTTGTCGTTGTCAGCCATATCGGTCCTGCTCTCCGGCCTCATGCGTGCGCCATCGCCGCTTCGCGGACGTCGTTCGGAAGTTGCTGGACGAGCCGCAGCATCCGCTTGCGCGTTGCCTGGTAGCGCTTCGTATTCCAACCCGTCTCGCGCACGATGTCGTCCTTCTTGATCACTTGTTCGCCGAACAGCCGCAGCATCTCGATCACGTCGGGATCGCGCACTGCGAGCTGACTCAACTCGGCGAGCACACGAGCACCCGTATCTTCGGGCTCACCTCGTGCGCGCGCGAGCGTGGTCTCGACCTCGGCGAGCGTCTTCTTGTGGCCGAGATCGATCCGCTCCTGGCGAAACCGGATCGCGTGAACGTAGTCGTGACGCGTGCGCGAATGGATCGCGCACTGGAGATGGCGCTCGAGCGTCACGCGCTCGGGATCCCACGCGAGCACGCCGTCGAACGTGTCACCGATCGCGTCTTGCACGAGGTCGTTCGCGTACTGGTCGTCGATCGCGCGACCCGCGTGCGCGACGAGCCGTGCGCGAGCCCGGGCGTAGCGCTTGAGCCGCAGGTACAGATCGTCCGTCGCCTGCGCCTCGAACGCCTCGATCCATTCCTCGGACGGGACAAACGGCGCCCGGCCATCCCCCTCCGCGTGTCCGAACGTCACCGTCATCTATAAGTAGCCTAACCGATCGATATGACAGCACTGTTCGATCGTTCAGTAACCCCTAGAAACCGCTCCGGGAGTGCGGTTTTCGGACATTTCAGGCGTCCGGCGTCCGTCGTTCGGACGCTCAAATCGCCGCCCGTTTGACGATCAGGAGCGCGCGCATCTGGAGCACCGCATCCGCGATCGGCAGCCGCGCGAGGTCGAGGAACCACCGGCTGCGCTCGTCATCGGTCAGGAGGTCGGCGTAGGCGCGGGCCAGCTCCGCCTCGTCTGGATCGAGCACGGATTGGATCGTGATGAAGCGCAGGGTACCGCGGGCATCGAGAAGCTCGTCTTCGCTCATACAGAGGAATGGCGACGACTTGGCGATCGCGGACGCGTAGCCGAAGGTTTTTAGTGCAGCTTCGCGAGCAGCGCTCGGCCCGGCGCGAGTGCCGAATCATCGGCACCGTCCTTCGCGAGCCGGTCGAGCTGCGCTGCAAGCTTCGCGCGCGCCCCCTGCGAATCGTGGAGCTCGAGCTCGCACTCCGCGAGATCGGTGATCGCCATCGTCTGGACGTAGTGCCAGTCCTCGTCCACTGCGTGCGCGAGCGCCTTCTCGAGGCTCGGCCGCGCCACCTTGCACCCGGAGTCCGCGCGGAGGAGCTCTGCGGTCACGACATCCCGCAGCGATTCATTCGACGCCGGCAGCTTCTGCGCCTCCGCGAGGTACGCGTGGGCCTTCGCACGGTCGCCGTCGTGGATCGCGAGCCGGACCGCCTGCGAAAGCGCGGTCGCGAACGACGGCGAGCCCGAGCGGCGAGCGACGTCGACGCCGCGCAACAGCATCGGCCGTGCGCGGGTGTAGTCGCCTTGCATCATCCACACGGTGGCGAGGAAGGTGGCCGCCTGAGCCTCGCCGCTCGAATCCACGCTGCGCTCTGCGTCCTGCGCGAGGCTGGCGGAGAACGTCTTCGCGGCAGCGTCGAGGCGACCGAGCTCGAGCTCGGTGATGCCGAGGTTGAAGCCCGCGGATCGGTTGGGCCGGCCGATCTTGGCGGAGATGTCGACCGAGTGCTGGAGCGCGTCGAGCGCCTTCGGGAGATCGCTGTTGTAGAGCTCGAGGACGCCGATGTTGTTGTAGACGGAGGCGACGAACCCGTCGTTCGGACCGCGCGCCGCGATCCGTGCGGCGAGCACTTGGTCGAGCAGCTGTCGGGCCTCGGCGAAGTGCTTGCGCGCCGCCTCGATGTTCGCGAGCGTCTCCATCGAGTCGTAGATGTAGACGTGATCCGGCGGCAGCGTCCGCTTGCGGATCGCGAGCGACTCGCGCTCGTCGTTCGCCGCCTCGTCGACGTGCGTGTGGTCGTCGTAGAGCAGGATCGCGAGGAAGTGCAGCCACGCGGCGCGCTCGGCATCCGGCTGGCCCGCGTTCTCGAGCGCGAGCTCGACGAACGGACGCGTCCGCAGCGCGTCGGCGCGGTGGCCGAGATGATCCCCGTCGACGAGGGCCTGGCGCGCGAGCGCATCGGCGATCGCGGCGTTGTCGTGCGCTTTCGCCGCGGCGGTCGCGGCGCGCTGGAGCGTCGCGAGCGAGGCGGCATGCTGCGCGAGCCGGTCTTCGCACTCGCCGCGAACGATCAACGCGTGCGCCGTCAGCGCGGGCGAGCCCGCGTGCTCTCCGACGATCGCCGCGCGATCCGCGAGCGGCACCGCGTTCTCGAACTGGCCGAGGGAGACCAACGCGAGCGCACGCGCGAGGCCCGCCTCCGCGGCGTCGACCTCCGCGCGAAACGCCGGGTTGAGCGGCACGGCATCCGCGTCCTTTGCATCGCTGCACGTGGACGCGGGCCTCAGCTGAGTAACCGCATCGCTCGCGGCGCGCAGCGTCGCGCCACTACCGCTGCCGAGCCCGTCGAGCACGCCGGCCATCTCGGCGAGGCGGTGATCGAGGCAGCGCATGTGCGTGTCGAGGCCCGCGGCGGAGGTCACGCCTTGCCGGCCGTCCTTGCACACGCGCGCCCGCGTTGCCGACCACGCCGACGCGTAGGCGTCGAGACCCTGTAGCGCGTGCTCGACGGTCGCGGCCGGAAGCCCGACCTCGGGTGCGAGCAAGCGCGCGCGCAGCTGCGCTCGCACCGGATCGGTCCACGTCGCGCGCATCGGCGCGTCGAGGCCCTCGCACGCTGCATCGCCGCGCCTGCTCGCGAACAAGGTGATCGCGAGCAGCACCGCGATCGATAGCGCTGCCGCGATGCCGTAGTGCAACCGGCGAGGTGCGACCGCGAGCTCGTCGGCGAGGTCGTCGATTCGCTCGAACCGGTCCTGCGGGTCAGTCGCGAGCGCACGCCGGATCGCGGCGCGCAACCGGCGAGGCACCTTGGTCTTGCTCGGCTCGGGCGGGAGCTCGCCGCGCACCACCTCGGCGGCGAGCGTCGCGCGATCCTCGGCGACGTACGGGCGTCGCCCGTACAGCGCCTCGTAGAGCGAGCAGCCGAGCGCCCATTGATCGGTCCGCGCGTCGACGTCCTCGCCGCGATGTTGCTCCGGCGCCATATAGGCGGGCGTTCCTGCGAGTCGGAGCTCCGCATCGACGCCGTCGGTCGCACGCCGCGCGAGGCCGAAGTCGGTGACGCGGACGAGCCCGTCGCGATCGACGAGCACGTTCGTCGGCTTGAAGTCGCGGTGGACGATCCCCGCCTTGTGCGCGGCCGCGAGCCCGCGCGCTGCCTGGAGATACGCGTCGACGATCGCGCGCCACGACCGCTCTTCGCGGTTTTGCCACGCCGCGAGGTCTTCGCCCTCGACGAGCTGCATCACGATCGCCGTGCGCGGCCCGAGGCGGAGCATCTCGTAGACCTGGACGACGTTCGGGTGGGCGAGCTTCGCCATCACCTGCGCCTCGCGGAGCGCGCGATCCTGGTCGGGATTCGAGCCTTCGCCGGTGACGACGAGCTTGATCGCGACCTCGCGATCGAGCTCCGGGTCGTGGGCCGCGACGACGACGCCCATCCCGCCAGAGCCGAGGATCCGGCGGAACAAGTAGCGCCCGATCTTCGCGTCCTCCCAGCCGACATCGAAGTCGGTGGGCGCCGTGGTCTCGAGCGACTGCATTACTTGCGGGGCCGCTGGATGCGGTGGATCGCGAGCTTGGTGACGAGCGTCGCGCGGGAGATCCCGAGCAGCTTCGCGGCGCGGGTCTGATTCCCGGCGCACGCATCGAGCGCTTCGATGATCCGCTGGCGCTCGACCGAATCTCCCGCCGGCGGCTCGGGCCTGACCGGCTCGAGCTTCGCTTTGCCCGAAGCGATCTTCGTGATCGCGACGTGGCGGGCCGTGACGACGCCGCTTCCCGCGAGGATCGCCGCGCGCTCGATCACGGCCTTGAGCTCGCGCACGTTGCCGGGCCAGTCATGGGCGACCAGCTTCGCGAGCAGATCTGCATCGAGCGCTTGGGATGCACCACCTCTGGCCGCGGCGAGGAACTGCATCGCGAGTGGCCCGATCCGCTCGCGATGGACGCGCAGCGGTGGAATCACGAGCGTGACGCCGTCGAGCCGGAAGAACAGATCGCGGCGGAAGCGGCCGGCTTCGACCTCGGCCGCGAGATCGCGATTCGTCGCGGCGACGAACCGGACGTCGAGCGCGACCGGCGACACCGCACCGATCCGGGTGATCTCGCGCGCCTCGATCGCGCGCAGCAGCTTCGCCTGAATCGCCTCCGGCAGCTCGCCGACCTCGTCGAGGAAGAACGTGCCGCCTTGCGCCGCTTCGAGCAGGCCGACGCGTCGTTCGGTCGCACCGGTAAACGCTGCCCTCTCGTGACCGAACAGCTCGCTCTCGACGAGCGAAGGCGCCATCGCAGCGCAGTTCGCGCGGACGAACGCGCCGCGGCGGTTCGACAGGTCGTGGATCGTCTGCGCGAGCACTTCTTTGCCGACACCGGTCTCGCCGAGAATCAGGATGCTGATCGCGCTCGCGGCGAGCTCTCGCACGAACTCGCTCGCGGCCCCACGTGTCGGATCGGAGACCTGGAGCGACTCCCCCTGTGGTGCCGTCGACGGATCCGCGTTCGTTCGCGCGCGCGCGACCACGAAGTGGAGCTGGCCGATCTGGAACGCCTCGCCCACGCCGAGCGCGACCGGCTTGCCGACTTCGAGGCGCTCGCCGCGCAAGCGCGTACCGTTGCGCGAGCCGAGATCCTCCACGCTGAGCGATGGCGCGAGGCGGAGCATCGCGTGGCGACGCGACAGCGCGGTGTTCGCGATCACGATGTCGCAATCGGGCGCCCGACCGATCGTGATCTCGTCCTTGAGTAGCGGGAACGTCCGCACCCCGTCGCCGGTGACGAGCAACAGCCCTTCGCCGCGCGCGACCGCGTGGTCCGCATTCTGCGGGGAGGCGGTCTGCGTCGCGTCGATGCTCACTTCGTCTCCACCTTAACGTAGCCGGGGCAGTTTTACGTACAGATCGGCTAGACGATTCGGCTAGACAGATCGATCGAACACCTGAAAACCCAAAGGGATTCAAGGGGCGTGGGGCGGCACGGACGCTGCACGAGTCCGCGCCCCAGATGAAGATCGAAGCTCGAGACACGTTCGTGGATGTCGTGCGCGCACGTGCAGCCGCGCAAGGCGACGAGATCTGGTTGCGCTATCTCGTGACCGGAGACGTCTCCGGCGAGATCCAGCAACTCACGTATGGCGAGCTCGCGCGCAAGGCGACCGCGATCGCCGCGGAGCTCCAGCGGCACGGCGAGGCCGGCGACCGCGCGCTGCTGCTGTTTCCGTCGGGCGTCGAGTTCATCACCGCGTTCTTCGGATGCTTGTTCGCCGGCATCGTGCCCGTGCCGGCGTATCCGCCGGACCTCGCGCGGCCCGAGCGCGCGCTCGCGAAGCTGCATGCGATCGCGGCGGACTGCCGGCCACGCCTCGCGCTGACGACCGCCGCGTTCTTACCGGTCCTCGAACAGTTCGCACCCGAGCGCGCGCGCTGCCTCGCGACCGACACCTGTGATCCGCTGTTCGCGGCGGCGTGGCGCGAGCCGGTGTTGACGGCCGAGAGCATCGCGTTCGTCCAATACACGTCGGGCTCGACGGGCTCGCCGAAGGGCGCGGTGCTGCGCCATCGCCAGGTGATGGCGAACCAGCTCTCGATCGAAGCGGCGATGGGGCCGGTCGAGACCGTCGTCGGCTGGCTGCCGATCTTTCACGACATGGGCCTGATCGGGAACGTGCTCCAGACGCTGTGCGCGGGCACGAGCCTGGTGCTGCTGTCACCGACCTCGTTTCTCGAGCGCCCGGCGCGCTGGCTCGAAGCGATCTCGCAGTTTCGCGCGACGACGAGCGGCGGCCCGAACTTCGCGTACGAGCTGTGCACGCGCCGGATCGGCGCCGAGGAGAGCGCGCGGCTCGACTTATCGAGCTGGAAGGTCGCGTTCTGCGGCGCGGAGCCCGTGCGCGAGGCGACGTACGAGCGGTTCGTCACGGCGTTCGGGCCACGGGGCTTCGCGCGCACGTCGTTCTATCCCTGCTATGGCCTCGCCGAAGCGACCCTGTTCGTGACCGGGCATCGCCGCGGCACGCCGGTGACGAGCCGCGCGTTTCGCGGCTCCGCGCTCGAACGCGGAGAGGTCGTCGAGGCGACGGACGATCGCGATCGCCGCGTGCTCGTCGGCTGCGGCGTGCCTGCCCCGACCGAGGACGTCCGGATCGTCGATCCCGACACCCACATGCCCGCCTCGGGCATCGGCGAGATCTGGGTGCGTGGCCCGGGCATCGCGGCCGGCTACTGGGGACGCGAAGAGCACGGCAGCGTGTTCGGCGCGACGCTCGCGACCGGCGAAGGCCCGTTCCTGCGCACCGGCGACCTCGGCTTTCTCCACGGCGGCGAGCTGTTCATCGCGGGGCGCAAGAAGGACATGGTCACCATCGCCGGGCGCAATCTGTTCCCGCCGGATCTCGAAGCGACGATCGAGCTCGCGGTCCCGGCCGTACGCAAGGGCTGTTGCGCGGCGTTCTCCGTCGAGGCCGAGGGCGACGAGAAGCTGTGCATCATGGCCGAGCACGACGGCTCGCCGCCGGACGTCACGGTGCGCGCGATCAAGCGCGCGCTCGCGGAGCATCATCACGTCGCCGTCTACGATGTCGTGCTCGTCGCGAAGGGCGACGTCCCGAAGACGTCGAGTGGCAAGGTCGAGCGCCACGCCTGCCGCCGCGCTTACGCGCGAGCTGATCGAGCGAGTCGATAGCGACGGTACGCTGTTGGAACGCTCGACCGAAACACAGTTGTCCGTCCGCGGCCCCCGGGCGCACCGCGTGCCGGGTGACACTGCGCGCATGAAGCTCTCGCTCGCGCTCTTGCTCGTGCTCGCGACTCGCGCCCATGCAGGCGATTCCACCGCTGGGAAGGCGAAGAGCATCGCGTGCCAGGCGTGTCACGTCGCCGGCAATGCTCCGCACCTCGTCGGTCAGCGCGAGCCGTATCTCGTCGAGCAACTCACCGCGTTCAAGGCCGGCGATCGCAAGAACGACTTCATGAACCCGATCGCGAAGCAGCTCTCCGAGACCGACATCGCGAATCTCGCCGCGTACTGGAGCGCCCAGGCGACGGGCAGCGATGCGACCGCGTCGGCCGCGGTCACCGCGATCAAGCAGCCGCGGATGACGTTCCCGAAAGATTTCCCGAAAGGCTTCACCGCGTATCGCAGCGAGACCGATGCCGCGCATCACACGATGACGAAGTCGTACGCGAACGGGCCGGCCCTCACCGCCGCGAAGGCGGGCAAGCCGATGCCCGACGGCAGTGCGGTGATCGTCGTCAGCTATGCGGTCGATGCGAGCGGCGCGGCTGGAAAGCCGACCTCGTACTCCGGCATGGAGGCGCGCGCCGGCTGGGGCAAGGACATCCCGGAGCTGCTCCAGAACGGTGACTGGAGCTACAACCTGTGGACCGCGGATCGCGCGGCGAAGCCCGACGTCAATCAGGCCGTGTGCCTCGCGTGCCACAAGCCCGCCGCGGCGAGCAGCTACGTGTTCACGTACGATCAGATCAAGACCGCGAAGTAACCTCGGGTGGGGGAGTGGGTGCCCACGACAGATTGCAGCCCCCACCCCGTCGCGCGATTCGCCTCGCGTTCGTGCACGGCGTTGCACATCGTGTAAACGGCCGCTCGCGTCGCGCGCTGCACGACTCGCAAAGATCTCTCATGTCGCGAGGCACGCTGATTGCGATGAACCGCGGCCGATGTCCCGCATTTGGATCGTTTTGTTTGTCGCTTCCATCTGCAGCGCTTGCACCTCGGAGGTCGACGTCACCGAACAACCCGACAACCCGGCTGATGTGAACCCGCCGTCCGACATGCCGCCCGCGAGCGAATACGCGCTCTCGAACGCGGAGCAGACTGCCTACAATTACTTCGTCAGCAAGGGCCTCACGCCCGCGCAGTCGGCCGGCATCGTCGGCAACTTGATCCAAGAATCGAACGTCATCCCGACGTCGGTCCAGTACGGCGGCGGTCCCGGCCGCGGCATCGCGCAGTGGTCGGTCGGTGGCCGCTGGGACACGAGCCACAGCGACAACATCACCGCGTACGCGAATCAGCAGGGCACGTCGCGCTGGGCGCTCAACACGCAGCTCGACTTCATCTGGTACGAGCTCACGACGTTCAGCGGCTACGGCCTCGCGACGTTGAAGTCGTCGACCACCGTCACCGGCGCCACGGTCGCGTTCATGGCGAAGTACGAGGTGTGCGGCACGTGCAACCAGTCGGGCCGCGTCGCTTACGCGAACCAGGTGCTCGCGGCGTACGGTGGTTCGAGCGGCGGCGGCTCGACCGGCGGCGGTGGCACGAGCGGCGGCGCCGGCTGCTACTCGGGCACGCTGTCCGAGCAGGTGGCCGAGAACGCGTGCGTGCAGTCGAAGTACGACAACCTCTGGTACCAGTGCTCGAACGGCTCGTGGGTCGACCGTTGGTCTGACCCCGCCGCCTGCACGAGCGTCCATCCGCTCTAGTCTTGCTTTAGCAGCTCGAGCTTGCCGATCGCGACGTCCTTCGCGTCGACGACGGTCGTGCCGAGCCGATCGCGCATGCCGCCCGACGGCAATACGAAGTCGCTCGCCGTGCCGTCGAACACGACGCCCGACGGCGCATGGACGATGAGGTCGAGCTCGATCGTGTAGAGCACCGTCCCCGCCGCGACCTGGGTGTCGGTCGTGACCGCACCGGTACCTGCAGCCTTCTGGCTGAGCGCGGTCACGAGGTCGTGCGCGAGCGGGCCGCTCGCCGGCAACGTCGCTTTCGCGGCGACCGGATCGCTGCCCGGATCGAGCCCGGTCGCGGGCGTGAACGCACCGAGCGTCACGCGGGTGTCGTCGATCGGGAGATCGAAGCCGACCGAATAGCCGGTCAGCGGCGCATCGCCGACGACGAGATCGAGGTTGATCGACTTGAGGCTCTTGCTCGCGGCACCGCGGACGAGCCGCAGCTTGCCGCCGCTCGGATCGGTGTACGACAGCGGCGAGCCGATGTTGTCACCGCACGCGCCGCAAGCGAGGAGAAGGATCATCAGGCGCTTCACGGGTGACCTCCGAACGTGACGAAGAGTGCTTTCAGATCGTTGCCATCGATCGCCGCGACCGGCGGATCACCGGTCGCGGTCATGTCCATGATCCACGAGTAATACGGCGGCGTCGTCATCGCCGGCGTGACGCCGAGCCGTGCCGACATCGCACCGACGTCGATCCAGTCGATCACGAGGTTGCGATCGTAGTCGCCGTTGCCGGGCGAGCCCTGGTTCGCGTTCGCGCTCGGATAGATCTCCCACAGGCCGCGTCCGTACGTCGCCGCACGGATGAAGTCCTGGTTGCGCGCGACGTAGAGGTCGCGCACCGGGACCATCGGGAAGTTGTCGCCCATCCGGTTCCACGTCGTGCCGTCGTCGGTCGTGAAGTACACGCCGATATCGGTGCCCGCGTAGATCGTCGTCGCCGTGACCGGGTCGTACTTGACGACGTAGATCGGCACGTTCGGCAGCTGGTGCGCCGGATCGCTGCCGACGATCGACGTCCAGGTCTGACCGTGATCCTTCGTTCGCCACAGTCGGCCCTTGTCGTCGGGCGGCACCGTACCGTCGTTGACGATGCCGGTGAACGCGCCGATGAACACGTCGCCCGGGTTCGCACCGGCCGGCAGTGTCGGCGGGAAGTCGATCGACGAAGCGCCGAGGAGGCGCGCGGTCGTGCCGGTCGGATGCACCGGTTGAGCGACCGCCCACGTCGACGGCGTGTTGCCGGTCGTCGTGACGTAGAACGGTTGCGCCGAGACCGTGCCGGTCGCACCGTAGAGACCGGCGTAGTTGCGAGACGCGGTGACGTTCGTGACGCCCGTACCGGTCGTCGTATTCGTGAGGTCCTGCGAGATCTGGGTCAGCGTGTAGCTATCGCCGGTCGCGGTCGCGACGAACACCTTCTCGTCGGTGTGAGTGAGCACGCTGCCGCCCGTCGTGTCGGTCTGGACGTCGGAGTAGTGCTCGAAGAACGGCTCCTGATCCTCGCCCGACGCTTTCGCGCGCGCGATCCGGTTCGCCTCGAGCTGCTCGTCGGTAGGGAGCGCGGCGGTCGCGATCGTGTGCCAGTGCGAGCTCGCGTCGTCGGGTGCCATCGGCATCTCCGTCGAGCAATCGACCTCGGCCGGTTTGCAGAACGAGCGCCCGAACTCGACCGAGCCCCAGTACGTCGTGCCCGCGGTGGAGTGGTGAACGACCGCGCCGATGCCGTCGCCGCCGATCGGCTGGTTGAATGCGGACGGGTCGTGCGGATCCGCGCGGAACCGCGTGCCGTTGTCCTGAAGGCCCATGAACGCGACGAACGGATCGCCCGTCGCCGGATCGCCGGACGCGACCGAGTACAAGAGGTGCGTCGCGAGGCCCTTGTTGTGATGCGTCCACACGACCTTCTCGGCCGCGGTGCCGGTCGCCCATAGATTGGACGTCGAGAACAAGCCACCGTCGGTCCCGGCGAACGTCGTGACCCGACCGTCGACGACGATCGACGTCGCGGTGTGCCAGTCGGCGTGGACGTACGAGAGCTGGCCGTTCGCGGTCGTGCCGTAGCCCGGGCCGGGCAGCCAGTGGCTGACGAGCTCCCAGGTCGGCGACGCGGCGGTGCCGTTCAACGTCCGCATGCCGCACAGGTTGCCGCCGACCAGGACGTGATCGGGGTTCGTCGGATCGACGACGATCGCCTGGTTGTACCAGGTCTGACCATGACCGATGTTGATGTCGGTGCAGCCGGCATCCGTGACCGTCGGGTTCGCGAGCGTTCCGGTCGCGTCGACGTACGTGTGGCCACCGTCGTCGGAGCGCCAGAAGCCGAGCGTCTTCAGACCGTCGACACTGCCGACGAACGCGTAGACCCGGGTGTGTGCCGGATCGTCGGTCGCGCCGACTGCGAGCGTCGTGCGGTTGGTGCCGAGCGTCGGGGGCGTCGACGTGACCTGCGTCCACGTCATGCCATCGTCGGACCGCCATAGCGCGGTGTTGTTGCCCGCCACGCATGCCGCGCCGGGATCCGCTCCGTAGTAGACGAATGGGGGCGCCTGATTAGGGGCGCAGGCGGTGAGCCCCGAAGCGACCCACGCGCCACCGCCGACCTGCGCGACGCTCCACACCGACTCGGCGAGCACGCCGGCGGCGCCGTTCGGGAGATCGACGAGGTTGAACGTCGCGCCCGCATCGGTCGACGCGAACAGACCGACGTCGGTCGCGGCGAGCACGAGGTTGCCCTTCACGCCGATCTGACGGATCGACGAGGGCGTCGCCATGAAGCCGCTCGAGTACATGCCGGTGAGCTTCAGCGGCGTGCTCCACGTGCCACCGCCGTTGGTCGACTTCAGGATCGTGTCGCCGCTCGCATCGACGAAGTCACCGTTACCGACGTACAGCGTGTCGGGATGGTCGGGGTCGAGCGCGAGCGCGCCGACCGCGAGGTTCGGCAGGAGGTCCATCGTCGGCGCCCACGTCGGATTTGCCGAGAGGAAGTTGAATGACTTCCACACGCCACCGCCCGACACCGCCATGTAGACGACGTTCGAGTCGCGCGGATCGACGACGATGCTGTTCGGCCGACCGGAGTCGACCGAGTCGATCTGGAAGTAATTGACCTCGTTCGGCGCGTCCGTCGGGCCGAGGCTGACCCACGTCGATGACGGCACGGATGCCAACGCGGCTTGCTTGCGCGCGAGAAGTTTCGCCGACTCGCGCGTCGCGACTCGATCGAGTGCCGCGCGCTCCACCGGGCTCGCTCGGTGAACGCCCGGCTGCTTGCGCCGGTCGTCTGCGAGACGATGATGTTCGCGCTGTTCGCGCTCTTCGCACTCGTGATCGTCGCGGTCTGCGCACTGCGGTTTCGCGTGCTGCTGACTGCGAGCGACGACCACGGGTACCGCGACCGCGACCGTCGCCGCAGCGACGATCGATCCAACCCAGATCGGTTTCATGAGACGCAGTCTAGGTCAGCGTTCCGCCGCGCGATATCGCGAATGCCGATTACCTCGCGATCACCGTGCCCGCCTTCATGACCCACGTCACGCGCTCGAGCTCGGTGATGTCCGCGAGTGGATTGCCGGCAACTGCCACGAGGTCGGCGAACATGCCCGGCGCGACGACGCCGACGTTCGATCGCCCGCACGTCTTCTCGTCGGGCTTGCAGTAAGGATCGAGCAGCGCGGCCGCGCCCGAAGTCATCGAGCGGATCACGGCCGCCTGCGTCATCCCCGCGTCGACCATCAGCTTCGCTTCGAGTGCAGGGTCGACGCTCCACGGGAACGCGCCGGCATCGGTGCCGAACACGATCTGGACGCCGCGCTTGAACGCCTTCGCGACGGCGGCCTTGTGGATCGGAACCATGAACGCGCGCGGCGTCGGGCCGAGCTTCTTCTGCTCGTATTGATACGCGAGCATCGTCGGGCACCACGCGACGTGCTGCGCGAGCATCCGCACGATCAGGTCATCGGTAATTCCCTGACCGTGCTCGATCGAATCGACGCCGGCCTGGAGCGCCGAGTCGATCCCATCCCAGCCGTTCGCGTGCGCCGCGACCTTGACGCCGAGCCGATGTGCCTCGTCGACGATCGCCGCCGCCTCCGCCCGCGTGAAGTTGACGATGCTGCGCACCGGGCGATCCGCGCGCTTCGTCTCGTACGGGGCGTGATCCGCGTAGAACTTGATCAGATCCGCGCCCTTGCCGACCTGCTCGCGCACTGCCTTGCGCGCCTCGTCGACGCCGTCGATCGTCTGGACGCCGATCGGCATCGTCAGCTCCCAGTTGTAGCCCTTCAGCGGATACATCCCCGTCGGTGCGAGCGCGCGAGTCGCGACCGTCAGCCGCGGGCCCGGCACGACGCCGCGCGCGATCGCTTTCTTGAGATCGACGTCGGCGTACATCGCGCCTTCGGTCTCGAGGTCGCGGAGGCTCGTGAAGCCGTAACCGAGCGCCTTCTTCGCGTTCGCGGTCGCTTCGATCGCGCGATACGGCGCGCTGTTCTCGAGCAGGATCTTGTCGTACACGCCCGGCCCCATGTCGTCGTTCAGGAACACGTGGGTGTGCGCGTCGATGAGGCCGGGCAGCAGCGTCGCGCCGCCGAGATCGATGACCTGCGCCTTTGGATATTTCGCGACGACCTCGGCGGCTGGAGCGACCGCGATGATCTTGTCGCCGTCGATCGCGACCGCGAAGCCGTCGCGCGCCTTGTCAGACGTCCCGTCGAACAGGTGCGCCGCTTTGACCACGATCGGCGACGCGTGCGCGGCGGTGCAGACGAGCAGAACGAGCAGGATCCGGAGCGTCATGCCCCGGATGATGCATCACAGACAGATCGCCGTGCGCACCGGTGTCACCGCACCATCGCGCGGACACGTCATCTGGAGCGTGCGCAGCGCCTTGGTCAGGCACTCGGCCGCTTCCTTGTCGGCCTTGTCTACGCCGGCGAACGGCCGCACCATGACCTCCATCGCGGTGCCGAGCGCCGATAGCTTCCAGTCGGCCCAGTAGCCGCGGACGTCGTTCGGTTTGCGCCCCTTCGGCCCGCACGCCGCGATCGCCGAGCTCGCTTCCATCGAGCGATCGAGCTCGAGCGCGCCGTCGGCGTCGCTACGCGTGCGCACGGTGCCCGACGTCAGCTCGCTGACCGCGAGCCCGGCGGTCGGCGCATCCGGCCACGGACCCTTCGCGACGAGCTTCGGCGCGGCGGCCGCGATCACCTTCGTCGAGTCCTTCGAGCCGACGAGCGGCGCCGAGTAGCGGACGTAGCGCTCCGCCGACGGCCGGCCGTGGCGCTCGAGGTCGACGTGAAGCTCGCACTTGTCACCCGCACATTCGATCGACACCTTCGCGGTCGACAGATTCGGGTGGGTCTGACCGAGCACGGGCTCGAACGCCGGCGCGGTGCCGCACGCGGTCTGGTTGTCCTTCCAGTGCTTCTCCTTGACCAGCTTGATCGCCTTGTCGACATCGGCGACGAGGATGACCTTCGCCTTCTCGGCCTGCGCGAGCCGGACGCCGAGCGGATACAGCACCTCGCGCGTCGTCCTGCCGGGGAAGTCGTCGGGGTAGACGAACGCGATCGACATCTGGCCGTTGCCCGAAACGATGCGCTTGGATTCGCCCTTGCAGACGTCATAGACGCCGTCGGCATGTGCCGCGGTCGTGAGCGCGAGGACGAGCGAGACCGAAACCGAGACTGCGACGCGGCTCATGCCCCGAGGATAACGCTATTCGATCACGACGGGTGCACACGTCGACACACCCGCACCGACGATCACGCGGCCGGTCGTCGGCGTCGTGCTCGTGATCGCGCCGGTCATCCCATTCACCTGGTAGACCGTCGTCGACGCCTCGTTGTTCTTGATCAAGAACACCCAGTAGTCGCCGCCCCAGTGCGCGAACGCGTAACCGGTCATCGTGCCGGCGAGCGAGGGCTCGTCGAACGTCATCGCAGGCGCACCGTTCGACTTGTCGAACTTGATCACCTTCGCGGTCGTACCGGTCGGATAGAAGCCCCACAGCTCGGCGTTGCCGGTGCCGGTCATCTCGGCGAGCGCGGGCTCGGGGCCGAGCACCGTCGTCGCCATGTTGTTCGGGTTGACCGATGCGAGCGTGAAGCTCGCCTGGGTCTGGGTCAGGCCGCCGTTGATGTAGAGCGTCTCGGCATCGCCGCCCGGCTGATCGCTCGAGAAGCCCATGCCGAACACCTTCAGGTTGTTCGGCGAGCTCCACGCCATCTTCGTACACGCGAGGCCCTGGATCGTGACGTCGAACAGCTCGCCGGAGTTGTAGAGCACCCACGCGTGTGCGTTGCGCGCGACGCTCATCGAGAACGGCGTCGCGCCGGACTGCGTCGGGCAGCTCAGCGATCCGAGATCGGTGAACGCCTTCGTCGCGGGATCGAACTGCGAGAGCCTCGCGTTGAACTGATCGATCACGTAGACCAGCTTCGCGTCCTGGCTGCAGCCGTCATCGCTGCCGTTGCTGCCGGTCGCGTGCTGGCCATCGCTGGTTCCGAAATCGTCGCCACCGCGCCGCGGCGTGCCGCAGGCGGCGACGCACGCCAACGCCACCATCGATGCCCTCGATGCGTTCCTCATCGCGAGCGACGCTACACCGCGCAGATCACCCCCAGCGCGACGATCGATCGACAGCTGCTGGCAAGTGCGGATCGTGCGCGCGATGCGCACGCGGTCGCGCTACCATCGAGCGGTGAAGCGCGTCGCGCTGACGATCTTGCTCGCGACTGTGCAAGGCGCGTACGCCGACGACGGCACGGTGACGGGCTACGAGGCGACCGGCTCGGGCGAGCTCAGCGGGCGCGCGCTCGATGCCGACGGCACGCCGCTCCGTCACGTCGAGATCCACGTCGTCTCGAAGTCGGGTGGCGAGCAGATCGTGAGGACCGACAACGACGGCAACTACAAGGTCGTGCTGAAGGGCGCGACCGGCGAGACGTCGATGATCTTCGTGCGCGGCCATCGCGGCGCGCACATCGGCGGCGTCGCCGCGGAGTCGACGACGATCGACGGCGCCGAAGCGATCGAGATGCACGAGACGTCCGCACCCGCGGTCGCCGCGAAGCCGGTCGAGCACTACAGTCGGATCCTCGCGTACAGCGACGCCGCGATCCGCGATGACGCATGGGTGCGCGCGTGGATGACGCTCGACCTCGACGCGAGCGGCAACGTCCGCCGCGTGAAGTGGATGCACCGCCCCGGGCACGGGCTCGATGCGACCGCGCTCGCGGCCGCGTTCGATACCAAGTTCGAGCCCGCGCGCGATCGCGCGAAGCGGCCGGTCGCCTCGCAGCTGGTGTGGATGTTCGAGTGGCCGAGTCACTCGTGGCTCACCCACCACACCGGCTACGATCTCACGCGGATGCCCGACGACTACACCAAGGTCGCGTGCCAGGCCGCCGGCGAGCATCGCCGCGATCGCCGCGATTGCTCGCAGGCCGACGTGACGTCGACGCTCGGCGAAGCGTGGATCGACAAGCCCAAGCCGAAGCGTTAACGCTTCGCGATCTCGACGTGGCGGATCACGACCGGTTGGTCCGGATGATCCATCGAGTTGCGCGGCACACGCGCGATCTTCTTCACGACATCGAGCTCGTCGCACTGACCGAAGAACGTGAAGTTCTCGACGAGGTCGGGGCGCGTGCCGCTCTCCATGATGAAGAACTGGCTGCCGTTCGTGTTCGGGCCCGCGTTTGCCATCCCGAGCGCGCCGGGCTTCATCGCGCCGTCCTTCACGATCTCGTTCGCGAACTGATAGCCCGGGCCGCCCATGCCTTTGTCGAGCGGATCGCCGCCCTGGATCACGAACTCCGGGATCACGCGATGGAAGGTCAGCCCGTCGTAGAACGGCCTGCCCTGCTGATCGCTCCCGGTCTTCGGGTCGAGCCACGCCTTCTGCCCCGTCGCGAGGCCGATGAAGTTCGCGACGGTGATCGGCCGGGTATCGGCGAACAGCGTGCAGTGGATCGTGCCGAGTGACGTCTCGATCGCGGCGACGAGCTTGTCGCCTTTGCCCGGAACGTTCGCGACGTAGCGCGCGAGGTCCTCTCGCACCGGCGGGCGGACGACTTCGGCGATCACGCGTGCGTCGGGCTTCGGTCCATCCGGTCGCGCATCGTGCGGCACGACCTTCTTCGCGACCGGAACGCCCGCGTCGCACGCGATCAACGCTACCGCGAGCCAGAGCTGCCGCATTCCAGGCTGTGACACGCGCGGATGGGCCGCGCAAACGCGATCAGAACGAGTGCGCCCAGCCGAGCTGAGCACCACCGCGGGTGGGCACGATCGCGACGCCGTGTTCCGCACTTGCACCACCGGTCACGTAGAGCACGACGCCCGTCGCGATCGCCGCGGCCCCGACGAGGCCGCAGCCCCAGGCGAGCTTGTTATCGAGCTGGCCTGCACTCTGGAGATCCATCGCGTGCTGGTCCCAGGTCTGGACGTTCTGGGCGTCGCTGGCATTCGAGTGGCCTTCGAGCGCGAACAGGATCGCGCCACCCTCGAGGACGATTCCTCCGATGCCGACGACAAGGCCGATCGTGCGGCGGTGCGTCGTCGATGTTTCCGTTGTAGGTGGCGGTGGCGGCAACGCGGGTGCGGCCGGCTCGATCTGCGATGTGTTGACCGGCGGCGTCTCCGTCGGCGGAGCCTGGGTCGTGATCGCCGGCGTCACCGGTTTCTCGGGTTCGACCGGTTTGGTCTCGACCGGCTTGGCCTCGACGGCCTTGCACGCCGCGATCGCGTGGTCGAGCTCGTCCTGATTCTTGATGCTCGGCTCGGCGTTTTGATAGTTGTCGTAGAACGTCATCGCCTGCGCGCAATCGCCCGAGAGGCGATAGGCCTGGCCGATGTTGAACAGCAGCAGCGGCTTCTTCGAGATCAGATACGCCTGCTTCCACGACTCGATCGCCTGCGGATACTCGGCGACGTTGAAGTGGCGGAGTCCTTCGTCGTAGAGCTGCTTCGCCTTCACCGTGTCGTCGGCCGCTGCGGGCGCGACAGCCGCGAGCACGATGCAAGGTCCCAGGATCCAGCTGCGCATACGCCTCCTACTCGGCGAACGGGTCGTGCACGGTGTTGAACGTCTTCGCGCCGAGCTGAACGCTCAGCGGCTTCTTCGCGCCCGGTTCGACGCGCACGCTCTGCTGGACCGGGCGATGTCCCGACGCTTCGACGCGCACGCGATGCTCGCCGGCCGCAACCTCGACCGAGATCGTGGCGACGTCCGAGGCGACGAGCTTGCCGTCGACGAGCACGTTGCCGTGCTGCGCTCCAGCGATCGCGATCACGAGCGTGCCGGGCTTCGCGGCCACGTGCTTCACCGGGTCCGGCTTCGCCGGCTCGGGTGCTGGTGGTGGCGCGACTGCGGCGATCGGCGCTGGTGCCGGCGGTGGTGCGATCGGCTTCGCGGGCTCCGGCGAAGGAGCCGGCGCCGGCGGCGCGACGTCGACGTGCTTCGGTTTTGGCTCCGACGTGTTCCCGAGCGCCGCCCAGGCGATCACGCCGCCCGCGATCACGACCACGGCGATCGCACCGATCACCACGCCGCGATGTCTGCGCGGTGGCTCGATCGCCGACGCAGCACCGACGCCACTCGGCGCCGCGGGCCTCGGCGTCGCGGCCGCGACCGGCGTCCACTGCGCAACCAGACCTCCCGCGACCGGTGCGGCGTTCGCGATCGCGGGTTGGGTCCGCATGTCCGTGAACGCGGTCTCGATCTCGATGATCGATGGCCGCGCACGCGGCTCCTTCGCGAGCATCCGCATCACGATCTGCTCGTACGCCGGCGGGATCCAGGGCGCGCGCTCGCGCAGCGGCGCCGGCATCGCGGAGATATGCGCCGCCATGATCTCGACGGCGCTCTCCGCCGTGAACGGCACGCCACCAGCGGCCATCTCGTACGCGATCACGCCGAGCGAGTACACGTCGGTCGCGAAGTCGATCTTCACGCCCTTCGCCTGTTCCGGAGACAGATACAGCGGCGTGCCCATCACGACGCCCGTGCGCGTGTGATCGACGCGCACCTCATGGCTCGCACCCGATAGTTTCGCGAGCCCGAAGTCGAGCAGCTTCACGCGCGGTGCGGTCGAGCCCTTCGCACGAGCGAGGAACACGTTGTCGGGCTTGAGGTCGCGATGGACGACGCCCGCCTCGTGCGCCGCACGCAACGCGATCGCGATGCTCTCGAGGACCTCGAGCGCCTGCGCGAACGCGAGCGGCCGCGTCATCCGATCGCGGAGCGACTCGCCCTCTAGCCACTCCATCACGAAGAAGCTACGTCCGTCGGGAAGCGTGCCGAACCCGAACACGTCGACGATGTTCGGATGCCCGATCGTGTTGACCGCCTGCGCCTCGCGCACGAACCGATCGACACCATCGCGACTCGCCGACAGCTCGCGCTTGATCACCTTGATCGCGGCGCGCTTGCCGATCACCGGATGGCGCGCGCCGTAGACCGCCCCCATGCCGCCCTCACCGATCTTGCGCTCGATCACGTACTCGCCGCACGCGCTGCCTGGCGCCAGCTCCTCGTCGAGAACCGGCTCGGCAATCGCCAACGGACCGTTCGGATTGTTGCGCACCGTCGTCGGCGACAACGAGATCCGCATGCCGTCATCGGGGCAGACGGCGTAGCCCTCGGGCCACTCCTTCCCACACTGCCGGCAGACAGGCACGCCTCATCATAACGGAGTATGATGAATCGATGTTTCGGCTCGTGGGGTTACTGGCGGTCGCCAGCGCGGTCTACATCAGTTGCTATCAACCGACGTTTCGCGACTGCGAGATCAGCTGCACCGCTCAAAGCGGCTGCCCAGACGGTCTCTCATGCGACACGGGTGTGGGGCTGTGCGCGAGCCACGGCGCCTGCGCGCCGAGCGACGGCAACTCCGGCCGAATGGATGGCGGAAGCGGCAGCGGCAGTGCCGCGTGCTGGAGCTACACGCCGACGAACTACATGCCGTGTGCGAGTGGTTTTCCGCCGGCGCAAGTGTTCCCCAACGGGCTGACGACGATCGACACCGCCAGCGCCGCTTGCACCTACGGCAACGGCGACATCTGCCTCTATCACTACCAGTCGGTTTCGATCACGGCGCCGTTGGGTGTCACCGGGCCACGCCCGCTGATCATCGTCTCGGATCAAGACATCAACGTGATGGCGAACGTGACGTTCGACGGCACGGTCACGATGGGCGGCCCGTCGTGCAACGCTCCGACCGTCGCGAACGCGATGAAGCTCGGCGCCGGTGGCGGCGGTGGCGGTTACGGTGCGCCCGGCGCACCGGGCGGTGCTGGCAGTGGTGTCACCGCTCCGAGCGGAGGGAGCGCGTTTGGCTCCGGCTCGCTCGATCCGCTGTTTCCTGGCTGTCCCGGTGCGAAGGGTGGGACCGGCGGCAGCGGAACGATCGGCGGCGGCGCGGGCGCAGGCGGCGGCGCGATCGAGCTCAGCGCGTACGGGATGGTTCGCGTGATCACCGGCGCTACCGTCTCGGCCGACGGCAGCGGCGGCGGGCCCGGCGCCGGCAGTGGCAGTGGCAGTGGCAGCGCAGCGGGTGGTGGTGGTGGCGGCGGCACCGGCGGTGCGGTGCTGCTCGAGGGCGCGATGGTGAACGTCGCCGGCAGCGTATGCGCCGTCGGCGGTGGCGGTGGCGAAGGCGGCCCGTTCAGCGGTTCCGCGGTCCCCGGCGGGAACGGCGGCGGTTGCGTGTCCGGCAGTGCCGGCAGCACCGGCGTCGGTGCCGGCGGAGTCGGCGGTGGGAGCAGCGCACCGGGCGCGGGCAGCCCCGCCGGCACGGTGATCGGCGGCGGCGGTGGCGGTGGCTCGATCGGACGGATCCGGATCCACGGCGCGAACGGCGCGAGCACGACCGGCGCGACGATCGTCCCGCCGCCCGTCACGCAGTAAGCTGCGGCGTGGCCGCACGGATCGCCGAGGTCGCCGATATCCCCGCGCTCGTGCCGGTGTTAGTGCGCGCGTTCGCCGACGATCCGTTCATCTGCTGGCTCGTCCGCACCGGCGCAAAGCGCGAGGCCGGGTTCGCGCGGTTCTTCGAGCTCGCGCTCCGCCATCTCTCGATCCCGTTCGGCGAGGTCTACACGAACGACGCGCGCAGCGGCGCCGCGCTGTGGGTGCCGCCCGGCAAGTGGCAGATGGGGCTCGGCAAGGAGATCTTGCTCGTCCGCCACTTCGCCGCGATCTGCGGCTGGTCGCGGTTGCTCCACTGCCAGCTCGCGACCGTGCCGATGGCGCAGGCGCACCCGAAGGAGCCGCATCACTACTTGATGGTCGTCGGCGTCGATCCGGCGGTTCAGGGCAAGGGCGTCGGCCGCGCGCTGCTCTCGCCGATGCTCGAGGTCTGCGATCGCGATCGGTTGCCCGCGTATCTCGAGACCGCGACCGAGCGCAACCTCGGCTACTACCAGAACCTCGGGTTCGCGATCACCGGCGAGCATGCGATCGCGAGCGGCCCGAAGATGTGGTTCATGACGCGAGCCCCGCATGCGTGACGACGCGGCGTTCGACGCGCTCGTCCCCGCGGAGCTCCGCCACCTCTCGAACATGCACTGGACGCCACTCCACGTCGCGATCCAGGCCGCGAAGCTACTCGCACCGCAGCCCGGCGCGCGCGTGCTCGATATCGGCGCCGGCGTCGGCAAGCTGTGCACGATCGGTGCGCTGTGCACGCAGGCGCATTGGACCGGCATCGAACAGCAAGCGCCGCTCCTCGCCGTGGCCGCGCAGCTCGCGAAGAGCTTCGGCGTCGCCGAGCGCACGACGTTCATCCACGGCGATGCGTTCTCGCTCGAGTGGCGCGACTACGACGCGCTGTATTTCTTCAATCCATTCGAGCTCCCGCTGTTTCCGAAGGAGCCGAGCGACTCGTTCCGCGTCTCGATCGGCGAGACCGAGCGCCGACTCGCAGCACTGCGGACGGGCGCGCGCGTCGTCACGCTGTACGGGTTCGGCGGCAAGATGCCGGACTGCTTCGAGCTGCTCCGCCACGAGCGAATCTCGCCGAGCGACGGCGACCTCGCGTGCTGGATGCGGCGCTAGTCGGCGCCGGCAGGTGCGGCGTCGGCCGGCGGAACCTTGCGCTCGGAGCGGATCGTGCCCGGCAGCACGTCGATATGGACCGGCGGGGTGAATTCGTACATGAAGCCGCGCGTATCGATCTGCGCGTGGAACGTGCCACCGACGTTGACCTGGCGACGGAAGTGCTCCGGTTGCTGGCCGCGAACGACGTGATCGCGATGATCGAGCAAGAACCCGCCGAGCCGGATCGCCATGTGGTTATAGAGCCGGTGACAGCCATGGCTCGTCCCGTTCAACAGCGACGTCACGACCGCGGAGCCGTGCGTGCCGATGCCGTTGTCGACGTACTGCGTGCTGCCGTTCTTCATCACGATAGCCTTCTCGTGGGGCAGCCGGATCATCCCGAACGCGGAGAGCGGGCCCGGGCCCATGATCGACTTCTTGAGCTCCCACTTGCCCTTCGCGACCCAGCGGACGAGCTGATCGTCGGGCGTCGTGTCGGGTGGTAGCCACGTCGGCGCCGCGTAGAGCTGGCGCCACTCGCGCGGGCCGACCTCGGATTCCTTCCAGCGCTTCGTGAGATTCCCGTCGATCCGGACGTCGGCCCAGCCGCCGATCGTCGTCGGCCAGCGCACGAGCGCCCGCTTCGTCTTGCCGTCTTGCGCGTAGACGATCAGGGCCGGCCGCCGCCACGCGACGCGCTCCACCGGCTGCTCGTCGTACCAGACATCGCCGCGATCGATCTCGGCGGACAGGTCCATGTGCTTCGCGTGATATCCGGGCGGCGCCGGCAGCGCGAGCGCGACGCGGAGTCCACCGGGATGCTTCGCGAGAAACGTGGCGGTCGCGGCTGGATCGGTCCAGCCGAGCTCCTTCGCGGCCGCTTCGGTCGCGACCGAGATCAGATCGGGTGCGGCATTCGCGAGCGGCTTGTCCTGACCGTGGACCGTGCGCATCGCGACCGGATCGAGCATGCGGCCGAGCACCGGCTGCTCGCCCTTGCCCGCCGTGCCGTCCTCGATCAAGCCAGTCGCATCGACGACGCGCTCGCGCAGCACCCGCAGTGCGAACCGGAAGTCGAGCTCGCGCGGATCGGTCGCGAGTGCGGTGCGCGTATCCGGATCGAGCCGGCCATTCGGGATCAGGAAGTTGCGGCGCTGGAACTGCTCGACCGCCTGACCGAACGCCCACGAGTACGTCCCATCGATCGCCTTGTCGGCGAGAAGGCCCTCGCATGCGAGCAGCTTCTGCGCCGCGATGATGCCGGCGTAGAGCTCGTCGGCGGCCTTCCAGCGCGCGTACGTGTCGCCGAGCTCGCGATCGGTCGCGAGCGGTGTGTAATCGGCGAGGTTGCGCTGGACCTTCACGCGCTCGAGCACCACGCCGAGGAGATCGCGCTGGTGGTTGCTGAACTTGACGTTCGACGCGAGCTCTTCGCCGTACGGCCGGGTCAACTTCGCGAGCGGCGCCGGATCGATCTTCGCGTGACACGCGTAGCGCGCGGTCTCGGTGAAGCGCGTGCGCACGATCGCGAGCGACGGCACGATCCCGTAGAGCTCGGTCAGGCCGATGTTCGGCGGCAGTGGCTTGCCATCGAGCCCTTGCTCGCGAGCGAGTGCGAGATAGCTCGGCCGAAACTCCGGCGCGGTACCGTCGGGCTGCACCGCGAACAACACCGGCGTCCACGCGTCGCGCAGATCGATCACGGTCGTCGTCGCCGGGACGTTGCATGCGGGCGCTTGCTCGTGACCGGCCGCGATCGCAACGACCGGCTCCGCGCACGCGCTCGTCGGCGTACTCGATGGGCCGGCGGGGACCAACGGCGCACCGGAATGGTGATTCGAAGAGCTGCAGGCGACCGTCACCGCGGTCGCGAGCAACGCGCGCTGATACATCACATCCAGTATCGCGCGACTTCGGCGAAGCGTCGAGAAACTGTCCGGCGTCCGGACGTGCAGGCTCAACCGCCGGGAGGACAGACAACGTCGCAGCCGCCGAGCGACAGGTGGACCGACTCGGACTTCGAGATGTCGCCGGCGGCGCTCTGGACGGTCAGCGTGTAGGTCTCGTCGCACTCGAGTGGCGTCGGGCACGGTCCGGGTGCGGTGCAACAGAACGGGTTCGCGGTGAGGTCGAGCACCGTAGAGGTTTCTCCGACGGCGACCGTCCTACCCGGGTACGTGTAGTCGCCCGGAGGCACACACGCCCCGGTCGTCGTGATCGCGGACAGCTTGATGCCCGTGACGACGAGCGGGTCGCACGTGTCGTTCGTGAACGTGACCGTGGCCTTGTACGGCTCGTGGCACGCGAACGAGGTCGGCCCCGCGAGGGTCATCGAGTTCGACCCGTTCGTGCAGGCATCGAGGATGTGGCGCGCGGAATCACTTCCACACGCGGTCATTGCCAGGCTCACGACGACCAGCGCTCTCATCATCCGGCCAACGTACTGCATCTAGATGAGGGACCGCGAGGTTCGCAGGGGTAGTGCAGATTCCGCAGGCCAGACCTGCGTAGTTTCAACCACTTCGCCATGGCACGGCAGCAGCAATACCTCTGCTCGAAAGAAAGAGAGGCACAGCATGTCGGCCATCATCCACCACAACGTCCAGGTCCAGGTTCGCGATCATCGTATCGAGTCCGCGCGTCCGGTGCGCGTGGAGCCGGTGCGCCAGACCCGCCCCGTGCGGATCGATCGCGACGACTACCGACACACGCACCCGATCGTCGTTCGTCCGATCGTTCGCCCCGTGGTGCGCCCGATCGTTCGCCCGATCGTCGAGCACGTCTACGAGCCCGCGCCGGTCTACACGTCGTGGACGCCCGCGCCGAGCTACACGTATCAGCCGGCCGCGATCCAGGTGCTCGGCCCGACCGCGCTCGCGAACGATCAGCTGACGATCGACGTGTCGCTCGGTAACGCGACCACGCTCGAGCTCGATGCCGCCGGTGGATCGACGTTCGTCTCGCAGCTCACGCTGATCTCCGCGAACGGCGCGGTGCAGACGATTCCGGTGAACCAGATGCTGTCGGCGGAGAATCCTTCGATCCCGTTGTCGATCGACAACTGCTCCAACATCAGGCAGATCGTCGTCGACGGTCACAGCAACTGGGGCGGAGCGGTTTCGATCCAAGCGCTCTAAGCGAGGCAGCATCACTCGCTCTACGTCGACGCGTAGAGCGTCTCGCTGCGCTTCGAGTGCAACTGTACAAAGGCTGCACAGCGGATCGCGCGAGAAAACTGATGGTTCGTCAAAAACCGCAACCCCGCGTCGATCATCTACGGCAACGTCGCGTGCCCGGTGCCGGCCGCGCTCGCCGGTGGTGTGCAGGTCCACGGCACGGGCGTCGGCACCGCGTTCCACATCACGACCGATACGCCTGTCGTCGCGTATCAGATGTTGCCGTACGGCGGCGGCAAGGCCGCGGCGACGGGCGCGTCGCTGTTGATCCCGACCTCGGCGTGGCAGCAAAACTACATCGCGGTCGGCGCGTATGACGTGTTGCCCGCGCCGCCGATCAACATCCCTGGCAATGGTCCGTCGCACGACATCGTGGCCGCGGTCGATGGCACGACGATCACGATGCGGCCGAAGAGCGCGATCGCCGCGGGCTCGGGCGTCGCCGCCGGCGCGGCGAACCAGGCGTGGACGATGACGCTGAATCGCGGCCAATACGTCCAGCTCACCCAGACGAGCCCACTATCGGGCAGCCCGATCACGTCGAGCGCGCCGATCGGCGTATTCGGCGGTCACCCGATCATGTCGATCGATCGCTGCTGCGGCGATCATGGCGAACAGATGCTGACGCCGGTCAGCGCGCTCGGTGCCGAGTACGTCGCAGCGCCGCATCCCGATCGCGAGCCCACGGGGTTCAGCGATCCGCGCGTGTTCCGGATCTACGGCGCCGTCGACGGCACGCAGCTGACCTACGATCCGCCCGGCATCGGCGCTGCGAGCGTCAACCTCGGCGATCAGATCGAGATCCGCACGACCGGCGCGTTCACGGTGAAGAGCCAGGATACGAATCACCCGTTCTCGATGTTCACGTACATGACCGGCGCCGGCGACGGCTCGGGCTCCGACGCGAATTGGGTCGGTGGCTACGGCGACCCCGACTTCGTCCGCCTCGTCCCGCCGCCGCAGTTCCTCGGTCACTACGTGTTCTTCACGGACCCGACGTATCCGTACACCGCGCTGACCGTCGTCCGCCAAAAGAACATGCACGGCACGTTCGACGATGTCGCGCTCACGTGCATGGGCGCGATCCCAGCCGGCGATTGGCAGCCGGTCGGATCGAGCGGCAACTACCAGATCGCACACGAGACGATCGTCGACAACTTCAATGGCCAGCACGGCTGCAACAACGGCGTCAACGTCATGGACTCGCCAACCCCGTTCGGCCTGTGGGTGTGGGGCTGGGGCACCGACGAGACGTCGCCGAAGACCGGCTGGGTCAGCTACGGGTATCCCGCAGGCGAAGCGGTGCTGCCGATCAACAATGTCGTGATCGAGTAGCTCGCCGCCGTACCGGCGCGTATCGCGGTGTCGCACGCCGGTGACGTCAACCGACGCGCGCTTGTGGTGTCCGCGCCCGCTACAGTCCGCGCATGCGCAACCTCGTCGTCGCCGGCCTCTCGATCTGCAGTCTCGTCGCGTGCAAGTCCAAGTCGGCGACGCCGACCGACGGTCCCGACAAGATCGTCGCCGCTGTCGATCGCTCGCCGAAAGATCACGAGCTCGATCCGGGGCGCAAACCGATCGACATGTTGAAGTTCATGGAGCTGAAGCCGGGCATGCACGTCGCCGACCTCGGCGCGGGCGGCGGCTACACGACGGAGCTCGTCGCGCGCAGCGTCGGCCCGACCGGCAAGGTCTACGCGCAGGACTCGCCGGACTGGGATGGCCCGTGGCTGAAGAAGGCGTGGGACGAGCGGCTCGCGAAGCCGGTGATGGCGAACACCACGCACTTCATGCGCCAGTGGGATGCACCGCTGCCGGCCGACGCGACGAACCTCGACGAGGTCACGTTCAACTGCGCGTATCACGACGTGCTCGCCGAGAAGATCGATCAGCACAAGCTCGACGCGGCTGTGTTCGCGGCGCTCAAGCCGGGCGGCCTGTTCATCGTGATCGACAACAGCGCGAAGGACGGCAGCGGAGCCGCCGATGCCGAGAAGCTCCACCGGATCGACGAGAAGCTCGTGCGCGCGGATCTCGAGCAGGCCGGGTTCAAGCTCGTCAGCGATGCGTCGTTCCTGCGCAACTCGAATGACAGCCGCGACTGGAACGCGGACCCGGGCGCCGACCCGCGCACGCACACGCAGGATCGGTTCGTCCTGAAGTACAAGAAGCCCTAAGCGGCGATCGCGCGCGCCGCGTAGCATCCCGGCTTCGCGAAGTGGATGTGGACGTACGCCGCGCGCTGGACCATCCGGTCGAGCACCGGATCGAGCTCGCGGCCATCGACGACATCCGCCTCGAGCAACATGCCGGCGGCATCGAACGCGCGCAGCGAGAGCAAGCGCGAGCGCAGCATCACCGGCACCTCGCCGACGGCGAGCACTGCAGGCTCGGCGCCGTCGCGCACGTAGATCGCGTGCGACGCGCGAAACGGCGACGCGACGGCGTGATGCTCGAAGTGAGCGAGCACGAGCGTCTCGCCCGGCGCCGCGTCGCGGAGCGAGACCCGGCACGGATAACCGGGCGAGCTATCCGCGATCCGGCGCACGGCCTGGTGCGCGGCGAGCGCCGCATCGTCGAGGGCGAACAGCGGCTGGAACGGTGCGGCCGGAAGGCCGTGGATCTGGAACGCCATGACCCCGAGATAGCGCCGGCGCGGACCCCTTGCTGGCCAGTTCCGGACCTGGCGGCAAGATCGCCTATGCTGCGGGCATGCACGGGTTATCGGTCGCCCTGCTCCGCCCGCTCGCGGAGCTGCTCGGCCGACTCGATGTCGATCCGCGCGGCTTCTTGAGCGCGCTCGAGATCGACGACGCGACCGCACCGGATGCGTTCGTCGCGGGAGAGCGCGTCGATCGCTTGCTCGACGAGATCGCAGCGAGCCGTGGCGATCTAGCGTTCGGCCTGACGCTCGCGCGCGCTGCGGTCGTCCGCCCGCTCGGCTTGTTCGGCCACATGGTGTGGTTGAGCGGCACGGTGCGCGACGCGCTCGATCGCGCCGTGAAGTTCTACGGCATGGTCACGCGGCGAGCGACGCTCGAGCTCGAAGACCGCGGCGCGATCACGGTGCTCCACCAGCATCGCGTTCCGGACGTCGCGCGCGGACCGGTCCTGACCGAGTTCCTGTTCGCGTCGTTCGCGCTGCGCGCGCGAGCCGCGACCGATGGGAAGTTCGCGGTCCACGCGGTGCGGTTCGCGCACCGCCGCGAGCCGACCGCGGATCACGCGGATGTGTTTCGCGCGCCGATCGATTTCGGCGCGGGCTGCGACGAGCTCGAGCTCGCGACCGCACAGCTCGACCTTCCGCTGGTGTCGGCGGATCCGATCACCTCGGCGGCGCTCGAGGCGCGGGTCGCTGCGCTGACGGCGAGCGGGCGAACGACGTTCGTCGATCGCGTGCGACGCGCTGCGGCAGCGCATCTCGCCGAGCCTTCGCTCGCCGCGATCGCGCGCGATCTCGGGATCAGTGCGCGCACGTTGCGCCGCCAGCTCGAGCACGAGCACCTGACGCTGCGCGCGCTCGTCGACGAGCTGCGCCGCGAACGCGCGGACCAGTTGCTCGCGGCCGGCACGCCGGCGAAGGAGATCGCGTTCGAGCTCGGGTTCTCCGAGCCGAGTGCGTTCAGCCGCGCATACAAGCGCTGGACCGGCCACGCACCCAAGGTGTAGCCGAAACTGTAGGTCACTCGGGTCAAGCGATTGGCCCGGCGCGGTCATGGCCGGAACTACCCGGCCGGTGCTGGAGTCCGCCGCGATGCGCCTCCTCGTTCTGCTCGCGATCGCAGCTTGTGGCAGCAACACCCCAGCGGGAACCGCGCCGGACGGCAGCACGGGATCAGGATCCGGATCGGGCTCCGCGACCCCCGACGCTGGCGTCGTCAATTCGACGACGCCCGTGATCCCGCCGCCGACCGGCACGTGCCCGACGATCGCGCCCGGCGACGTCACGTTCGCCCCGGCGGGGATTCCCGCGCGCAAGGTCAAGCTCGACTTCGATCCCGCGAAGGTCGGCCACGGTGAATTGATCTTCTACTGGTATGCGACCGGCAGCGGCACGTTCGAATCGGGGTACTCGCTCGGCGCGACGCTGAGCGCGATCACCGCGGCAGGCGGCATCGTCGCGACGCCGTACGCGGATTCGACCGCCGGCCAGTTCGAGTGGTTCATCGTCAACGGCAGCGCGAAGCAAGACGACTTCCTGGTCGCGGACGAGGTCGTCGGGTGCCTCGCGCAGGCGCACATGATCGATCCGAACCAGATCCACAGCATGGGTATGAGCGCCGGCGCGCTCCAGACCACTGCAGTCAGCTTCATCCGCGCGTCGTACGTCGCGAGCGTGGTCACGTACTCCGGTGGCATCCCACCGGGGTTCTCGCCGGCGAACCAGGATCCCGAGAACAAGTTCGCGGCGCTGATCTTCGACGGTGGCGCGAGCGACAACGTGTTCTCGGTCGACTTCCAGGCGGCGAGCCAGTCGTACGAGGCGATGCTGAAGGCCGCGGGTCACTTCGCGGCGATTTGCGATCACGGGAAAGGCCACGCGATCCCGCTCGATGCGGCGCCGAGCGTGGCCGCATTCTTCACCGCGAACCCGTGGGGAGCGTGGCCGTCTCCCTACGCGAATGGGCTACCTGCCTCGTTCCCTTCGTATTGTTCGCTGTAACAGTTTCGTGCACGTGATGTGCACAGCGCGCAAGGTGGTGCCAGCGATCAGCGGTGGAGACGAACCGCGTTCTCGGGCTAGGCTCACGGACCATGACGAGCCGTACCTGGGTTTGCTTCGTGTTCGCGATGGTCGCCTGTGGCGGTTCCGACAACCCGATCCAGATGGACGCCAAACAAGGCAGCGGGTCGGGCAGCGGCAGCGGATCGGGCAGCGGCTCGGGTTCGGGCAGTGACAACGGCCAGTATGACTTCGGGTGCGGCGACGCGATGCCGTGCAACCTCGACCAGGTCTGTTGCTCGACGCCGGGCAATCCGACCACGTTCTCGTGCGCTGCCCCCGCCGCGTGCCCGGCGGCCGACAAGGTCTCGTGCGATGGCCCGGACGAGTGCGGCGGCGCGACGCCGGTGTGCTGTGGCGTCTACGTTGGCAACGGTCAGGGTTCGTTCCCGTCGTCGTGCGGCGTGAGCGCGATCGGCACGAGCTGCACGAGCGATGCAGCGTGTCCGACGCACTTGCCGAACAGCTGCAGCGACACGACGAAGGTCCAGATCTGTCACATGTCGTCGGAGTGCATGGACGCGTCGGCACCGAAGTGCTGCACGTTCACCCAGAACAGCGCGATGCTGACGTTCTGCACCGACTCGACGACCGCCCAGCTCGGCGGCGGCGTCTGTCACTGATGCGGCGGGCTCTTGCGTAGCCCGAGCACGATGTCGGTGACCTTGCGCTGATAAGGCCGATCGCCGAGCTTCGCGCCGACCCACGCGCGGATCGCCGCGGCGGTCGCGTGCGGATTCGCGACGATCAGCGGCACTTCGGAGTCCTGCTTCGAAGGGCTGCCGTGCCACGACCGGAATGGCTTCGCGAAGTAGTAGCGCTCCTCGGGCGTATCGCGATCGCCATTGTGAGCGAGCAACAAGATGTCGCCGGCGCGATCGCCGTGGCGGCCGACCGCGAGCTCGTCGAGCCTGCGCGCGACGTCGATGTACGTCGGATGCGGATGCGCTGCGAGGTACGCGTCGACGGTCATCGTCTTGCCGCCGCCGATGTAGACCTGGAACGGACGCTGGACCGCACCGACCCGCAGCGGCTCGCGGACGAAGATCATGTCGAGCGTGCCGCGCATGCCCGGCGCGACCGAGCCGGTCTCGTTGTTGCGATAGAACGCGTCGGCGGTCGCGAGCACGTCCTCGCGATAGCGCGGTGGCGCATCCCACGCGCATGCCTGCTGGCCTTTGCACCGCGAGCGATCCGCGAGGTAGACGAAGCCGAACGCGCCACCGTACGCGAGCACCGCGTCGAAGGGATCGCCGTCGCTGACCGAGGCCTTGAACGGCCGGAGCTTCCAGCCAGCGGCCTTCATCACGCCCGGCGCGTCGTCATCGCCGGTGTCGATCGCGTGTGCATCATCCGCGACGATCGCCGTGTGGCCGTGATCCGAGGTCACGATCACCCAGCGGTTCGCGAGCATGTCGCGCTTCTTCATCTGCTCGACGAGCTTCGCGAGCGCCGGATCGATGATCTCGGTGAGGTATGCGCGACGCGCTTCATCGGGGCCTTCCTTCGCGACGTGCGCGTAGAGGTCGGTGCCACTCAGGTACACGGTCAGGACGTCGGGGACCGGCCCCGAGGCCAGGTGCGAGATCACGGCGTCGATCGCACCGTTGTCGAGCGCGACGTACGGCTTACGCGACGTCACCTTGCGCTCCTCGCGCGGCAGGCCGTCCTCGACGAACGCCGCGAGCATCTTCACGAACGCGGTGCGCTCCGCGACGAACATCTTGTCGGCGCCGCGAAACAAGTGGCTGAGCGCGACCCAGATCAGCGCATCGGGATCCGTGGTGTGGATCTGCTCGTACACGGTCGGCGCGTCGACGAGGTGATTCACCGCGCCCTTCGTGTAGACCTCGAGCGTCTCGGCGCTATCGACGAACGTCACCGGTGCGGGCGCGGCGAACGTCTCGGTCTCGCGGATGAAGAACTCGTTGTTCGGCACGCCGTTGACCGCGGCCGGCGTTCCCGTGAACACCGCGGACCACGCCGGGATCGTGGTCGACGGCAGGTTCGACAACAAGCGATCGTCGAGGTCGGCGTGGGCGAGGTCATCGCCACCGAGCAGCTCCGCGAGATGAGGCAGCTTGCCGCTGTGCAACAAGTCATAGAGCAGATCGCGCGACACGCCATCGAGCGCGAGGATCAGGATCTGCGTGCTGTTCGGAGAGCTCGTCGCGGCCCCCGTAGCGCGGTCGCGCAGCGCGATCGTGTCGCCGTCGATCACGAGTGTGGCGACCTGGGTGCCCGCGTGACAGTTGATGAAGCAGGCGACGACGACGACCAGGCCGAACATCCAGCGCACGGCCCACGCTACCATCCGGCGATGGCGCGTTGCTTGTGGTCGACCGTTCTCGCCATCTCCGCCGTCGCCTGCGGCGATAACTACGAAGCGGATGCGCCGAAGCCGCCGATCGTGATCTCCGCCGGCGGTCCCGTGCTTCACGCGCCGGAGATCGTGCCGATCTTCTTCGCGGGCGACGATCTGCAACCCGCGATCGAGACCTTCCTCGACGCACTGCCCGGGTCGGCGTACTGGAGCATCACGACGAGCGAGTACGGCGTCGGTACGCCGGTGATCGAGCCATCGATCGTAACGACCGATCCGCCGCCGACGACCGACGACGAGCTCCAAGCTTGGCTCGAGGATCACCTCACGCGACCGGTCCCCGCGCCTGGTTGGATCGCCCCCGACGACAACACGCTCTACATCACGTTCCTGCCGGCCGGCGTGACGCTGACCGCAGGGATGGATGTCAGCTGCAAGACGTTCGGCGGCTATCACGACGAGACCGCGCAGAGCGGCATCGTCTACGCGCTCGTGCCGCGCTGCGCGACCCAGAACCAACCGATCGACGAGATCACGCCACCGACGAGCCACGAGCTGATCGAGGCGGCGACCGACCCGTACCCCGAGACCCGGCCCGGGTTCGTCACCGTCGACGCGCCGAACGTCGTGTGGGAGTACACGCCGGGCGCCGAGGTCGGGGACATGTGCGAGTACGTCGCGGACGCGTTCCAGCGACTGGTCGGCGACTTCGCAGTCCAGCGCACGTGGTCGAACAAGTCGGCCGCGGCCGGTCACGATCCGTGCGTGCCACTCCTCGATCAGCCGTACGTCGCCGCGGCTCCGATCCTCGACGATGTCGAGCTCGCTGGAACGAAGACCAAGGGCATCCAGATCACGAACGGCTCCTCGGTGTCGTTCGATGTGAAGTTGATCAGCGATCGGCCGACCGACGACTGGACGATCAAGGTCGACGATGTCGCGTCGATCATCCAGCAGACGCCGGCGGAGCTGCAGTGCTCGATCGATCGGACGACCGCGAAGACCGGCGACACGGCGCGAGTCACGTGCACGCGGCTGATGGATGGCCAGGGCGGCGGGAGCGAGTTCGTGCTCGTGTCGAAGCTCGACAACGTGACGACCTCGCTGTGGTGGGGCCTCGCGACGAACTAGCTGCGCAATTCGCGCACAGCCGCGAAGGTGGCTTCACGTCTTGCACTAGAAAGTAGAACTATCTAGTGTGGCGCGCATGAGGACTCGTGCGTGGATCGCGACCGTGCTGGTCGCTTGCAGCTCGCCGACGCATCCAACGGTCGCTCCCGATGCGCCGAGCGCGGGTTCCGGATCGAGCGTCGATCCGTTCGCACCGCAGCCCGACGAGAGCGAGGGGCTGACGAACACGTCGGCGGATCTCGACGCGTTGCTCGAGCACGGCGCGTTGACCGGTGCGTGCGATCGCTATCGCGCGGGCGCGACCGATCGCAAGACGCTGCTCCTGTGCGGCAAGTGGATGTACTTCTACGAGACGTTCGGCACGGTCGGGATGCCGAGCGGGCTCGTGAAGTTCATGGCGAAGAACTTCCCCATAGAGCTCGGCCTGGGCTTCGCGAAGCTCGGCATGGTGCCCGATCCGAGCTCCGCCGATGCGATGCCGCTCGGCCTCGCGCCGACCACGCCGTTCGCCAGCAACGTCGACGCGGTCGCGTTCACGTGCGCCGGCTGTCACTTCGGCCGGCTGCCCGACGGGCGCTACTCGGTCGGCGCGCCGAACCACGCCTTCGACTACGGCCAGTTCATCCTCGACCTCACCGTCGCGCCGACGGTCGGCACCGGCCTCGGCCAGGCATCCGCGCACGACGCCGCTGCGATCGCGAAGGTCCAGCCCGTGCTCGACCGGCTCGCCGCGGACTCGGCGCTGAAGACCCAGTTCTTCACGGCGCTGATCCCACTCCTCGGCATCAGCCAGCCGACGATGTCGACGGAGATCGAGCACGACTACGCGACGTGGCCGACCGGAACGATGGACTTCATGATCGCGCCGCTGCCGATCGACGATCACGTTCATATCGTGTCGAAGATCATCGGGCTGTGGGGCATCCCGCGCCCCGCCGACGCGACGGCCGCCGGGATGAGCTCGGCGCTGCTCGCGTGGACCGGCGACGCGCTGTCGCTCGACGAGTTCGTGAAGGGCTTCGCGACACTCGGCGGCAGTGCGCCGCCGACACCCGACGCGATGCTGCCGCTGCTCGAGTACATCTACTCGCTGCGCGCGCCGAGCGATCCGACGCCACCCGACCCGGCGCTCGTCGCGACCGGCGAGGCGCTGTATCGCGACAAGGGCTGCGCGACCTGTCACGACGGTCCGCGCGGCAGCGGCACGCGCGCGTACACGTTCGCCGAGATCGGGACCGACGCGGCGCTCGCGGGGTGGGCCGATCCGATGCAGTCGGGCAGCGCGTGCTGCGGGCTCGACATCGCGCCGGGCCAGCTCACCCACGGCGTGAAGTCGCCGCGCCTCGTCGGGACCTGGGCGCTCGGCAGGTTTCTTCACGACGGCGCGCTCTCGACGCTCGATCAGCTGTTCTGCCTGACGCCGCGGCCGCCGACCGGCACCGAGCCGATGCGCAGCGATGGCCACGCGTTCACGTGCGACGGCCTGTCCGACGCCGACAAGCGGGCGCTCGAAGCGTACGTCCTCGCCCACTAGTCGTTCGGTGCGCCGGCCGCGATCCAGTCATGAACGAGTGTTAGCTCGCATGCCGGCAGCGAAAACGACATGCCGAGCTCGGTGAGCGGCATCTGCGAGCCCGCGCACGGCGGCGTCGTCAACTTGAGATACAGGTAGCTCGCGGTTGGATTGCCCGGCACGACGAGCACACCGCCGCAGGACTCGTCGGTCGGCGGATTCGCGTAGCTCGGCGCGGTCACGCCGACGAGGTTCGCGTAGCTGACGCTCGGTGCGAGATCGAGCTCGACGCCGGCGATGTGGCACTCGGTGCAGATCGACGCGAACACCTTCTGCATGTTCGCGAACGTCGGCGCGAGCGGCGCACTATCCGTGCAGAGCGCGGTCATCGCATCGGGCGCAGGCGCCGCACTCTTGCCGCACGCGACGAGAACGACGATCGCGAGCCAACGCACGCCGCGATTGTAGCGGCCGGCTCTCCGCGCGAGCTCTCATGAGATCACGCATCTCGCCGCGTGGCGAGAAGCCTCGGCAAGCTGAGGTGCAGCGTGCTCTGGACCTGACGGAGGAGGCTGTGGAGCTCTGACGGTGCGATGCCGAGTGTGGCGCCGAGCCGGTGCTTGACGTCGGCGAGCAGGATCGAGCGGCAGCGGGCGAGCCGGCGCGACACCGCAGACTTCGACAGCTGATAGATCCGGCCGATGCCCTCGAGCCCCACACCGTCGACGAAGCACAGCCGGAGCATCGAGCGATCGACGGGCTCGAGCGCCGCGAGCGCCGCGGCGAACGCGGCCTCGACGGGCGCGCGATACTCGGCGGCGAGGAGTGCGTGATCGGCGGTCTCGGCGAGCGAGGCGAGCTCGAGCTCCTGATCGGCGACCGGGCGGTCGCGCTGGCGCAACAGATCGATCGCGAGCCGGCTCGCGATCACCCGCAACCAAGCGCCGAGCGAGCCGCGCAGATAGCGCTCGATCGCCGGGCGGTCGCCGACGAACAACTTGATCCGCAGCTGCTGGACGACCTCGTCGACGAGCGCCGGCTCGCGCGTGATCCGCGCCAGTATCTTCGGCAGATCCGCGAGATACGCGGCCTCGAACGCGGCGAGAGCTTTCGCATCGCCGTGGATGCACGCGCAGGCGAGATAGATCGCAGGAAAGTCGAGGTCGGAGCCGAGCTGGTCGCCCGCGCAGCGCTCGACGTGCGCCAGGAACACCGGGTCTAGGACCACCACGTCGGGCCATGCGGCGTGCGCGCTCGCGAGCGCGATCGTGGCGAGCTCCGGCGCGATCACGTCGAGGCATCGTATCATCCGGTCGCGATGCCGTGCCTGGACGAGCGAACCGCCCTCGCGATCCTCGACAGGACCCTCGCACGCGACGAGCTCGCGGAGATGTCGGCACACCTCGATGGCTGCGCGTATTGCCGCGCACTGGTCGCGACGATTGCCCATGCAGACGGCGGTGAAGAACCACCGGCCCAGCTGACCGCGCTCGAGCCGGGAACGCGAATCGGGAAGTTTGTCGTCGAGCGCGAGCTCGGCGCGGGCGCGACCGGCGCGGTCTACGCGGTGCGCGATCCGGAGCTCGATCGCGAGGTCGCGGTGAAGTTGCTGCACTACCGCGGCGACGCGTCGGCGGTCGACGAAGAGCTGTTACTGCGCGAGGCGCGCGCGATGGCGAAGCTCTCGCATCCGAACGTCGTACCGATCTACGAGGCGGGACGGTGGGAAGACTCGGTCTACGTCGCGATGGAGCTGATCTCCGGCGGCACGCTGCGCGCCTGGCTCGCCGCACCCCATGGCGATCCGCTCGCGCTGTTGCTCGGTGCGGGACGCGGGCTCGCCGCGGCGCACGACGCCGGAGTGATCCATCGCGACTTCAAGCCGGAGAACATCCTGATCGGCCCCGATCGTCGCGCGCGGGTCGGCGACTTCGCGATCGCCCTCCACGCCGAGGACGTCGTCGGCACGCCGGCGTACATGGCGCCGGAGCAACTCCGCGGCGAGCCGGCAGATGCGCGCAGCGATCAGTACGGGTTCTGCGCCGTGGTCTACGAGGCGCTCGCCGGCAAGCGCCCGGCGATCCCGCCTGCGCCGCTGCGCGACAAGGCGTGGCCGGTGCTCGCGCGTGGTCTCGCGGACAACCCCGGCGATCGCTATCCCGACATGCACGCCTTGCTCGCGGCGCTCGAGCCTCGGCATACGCGCCGGCTCGCGATCCTCGGTGCGCTCGCTGCCACGGCGATCGCCGCGACCACTGCGACGCTGCTGCTCCGCCCGGCGGAGGCTCCCTGCGCGCCCGTCGCGATCGGTGCGTGGAATCCGATCGCGAGCGAGACCGCGCGCGTCGCGTTCCTGCGCACCGCGAGCCCGATCGCAGCCGCGACGTTCGAGCGTAGCGCCGCAGCACTCGATCGCTACGCGACCGCGTGGACCGCGCAACACGCCGAAGCGTGTACCGCGACGCGCGTGCGTCACGACGCTTCCGACGCGCTGCTCGATCGCCGCACCCAGTGCCTCGCGGATCGTCGCGCCGACGTGGCCGCGATCGCCGGCGAGCTCGCGCACGCGACGGCCTCGACGGTCGAGCAAGCACCGGCTGCGATCGCCGCGCTGCCCTCGCCCGCCGCCTGTGCGACGCCCGACAGCGACGTCGATCCGGTCACCGGCCCCGAGGCGACCGCGCTACGCGAACAGCTCGAGCGTACGACCGCGGTCTCGGGCTTCGATGTCAGCGCGCAAACCGCGCCCGTGCTCGCGACGATCATCCAGCGCGCAGCCGAGCTCCACATGCCGAAGCTGCGCGCCGAGGCGTTGACCACGCGCGGGTTCGTGAAGATGGCCGCGCGCGACGACGCCGGCGCGGTCACGGATCTCGAGGAAGCCGCGTACGCCGCGGAGGCGACGAAGCTCGATCATCTCGCCGCACGCGCGAGCACTGCATTGGTCTCCGCCGCGACCGACGCCGGCAACCTCGCCCGTGCGCGCGAAGCGGTTCGCCCCGCAGACGCCGCGGTGACACGGCTCGGGCCCGGCGGCGACGAGCGGTCCGAGCTCACCGCGCGAACCGCGTGGCTCGAGCTCCACGAGGCCAACCTCGCGGGCGCCGAGACCGATGCGCGCGCGGCGATCGCCGACGGTTGTCGCGGCGAGGTCGCGACCCTGTCGACGTGCGCGCACTACGACGTGCTCGCGACGGTGCTATTCAGCGCCGGCAAGTTCCGCGAAGCGCTCGACCTCTACCGCAAGAACCTCGCGCTGATC
>Ga0105245_10000047_pt1 | contig 131670 bp, 122 predicted proteins | sample KBSM54metaG_FD_81523 | JGI IMG/M metagenome (GOLD analysis project Ga0105245, IMG submission 81523) | Miscanthus rhizosphere microbial communities from Kellogg Biological Station, Michigan, USA - KBS M5-4 metaG | ecosystem: Host-associated > Plants > Roots > Rhizosphere > Soil | place... | reverse complement strand
CGGGCGAGGAGCGGAATCTCGCTGGGCCGATCGCGCAGCGGTGGGATCGGGATCACGAACGCGCTGATCCGGAAGTAGAGGTCCTCGCGAAATCGCCCGCGCTTGACCTCGACCTCGAGGTCGCGGTTCGTCGCGCAGATCAGGCGGACGTCGACCTCGAGCTCCGCCGTGCCGCCGACCCGGGTGATCGTGCGGTGCTCGAGCACGCGCAATAACTTCGCCTGGATGCTCGGCGAGAGCTCGCCGATCTCGTCGAGAAATAGCGTGCCGCCCGACGCCGACTCGAAGAACCCTTCCTTCGTCGCGATCGCGCCGGTGAACGCGCCCTTCTCGTGCCCGAACAGCTCGGCTTCGACGAGCGATTCCGGCAGCGAGGCGCAGTTGAGTCGGACGTAGGGCCCGCCGGAGCGCGGGCTGAGCCGGTGGATCGCGCCGGCGACGACCTCCTTGCCGGCGCCGGTCTCGCCCGCAACAAGGACGGTGATCGTCGACGCCGCGACGCGCTTCGCGAGCTCGAAGATCTGTTTCATCTGCGGGTCCGAGCAGATGATGTCGGCGCCGAGCTCGCTCGCGACGCTCCACTTGCCGGTGCTCGCGCGCCGAACGCCGCGCAGGCGATCGCGCGCGGTGCTGATCAACTCGCCCGGGCTCGAGCCGTCGCTCGGGAACACGGCGATGCCGACCTCGACCTTCAGACCACCCGCCTGCGCGGCGCGCGTGGCGACGATCTCCGCGGCGGCGCGATCGGATTCGGGCAACACGATCGCGATCTCGTCCGCGCTGTACTCCGAGAGCACGTCGATCCTGCGCAGCTGGCCGCCGAGGCGTTCGATATGCGTCGTGATCGCATCGGGGCCGCCGTAGAACCGCGCCATCACGAGTGCGAGCGTGCGGTGATAGCGATGGGCGCGCTCGACCTCCGACTCGAGACGATCCTCGAGCTCTCCCATCGTCGCGATCTGGCGAGAGCGACGCGCGATGCTCGAGGTCGCGACGATCGCCGTCATCGGTCCGATCGCGATCGCATCACCCGCGGTCAGCCGCCGCACCCCGGTGATCGCGGCGCCGTTGACGAACGTGCCGTTGCGACTTCCGAGGTCTTCGATCGTGACCCGGTCCGCGCGCCTGCGCAGGATCGCGTGGCGGCGAGACACCGCATCGAGATCGATCGGGATATCGCACGTGCTCGCGCGCCCGACGACGATGTCGGCGTCCTCGAGCAGGTGGACGACCTGCGTCCCCACCGTTTCGGTGGTCGCGACGATCAAATACCAGGACGTCGACGGCGTGGCGTCGACGAACACGGCATGCGTCGTGGTGGTCCCGTCTTCCTTCACCCGCATCGAGTGTAAAGCACTACAGGTGAATGTGGCCTTGGGCGCCGGTCGCGTGGCATCCCAGCTTGTTGCAACCGCCGTCGCCGCTCGCGATCGTCGCGGTCATCGGCGTCGAGGTCGGGCACTCGCTCGCGTAGACCGAGATCGGAAACGCGATCGTCTGGCTCGTGAAGAAGTTGCCGTTCGACTGCACGACCATGTCGAACGTCGCGCCGTTCGCATCCTTCACCGTGATCGATCCGCCAGCGAGCACCGCGGTCCCGGCGGCCGTGTAGGCGGTGCCGGCGAGCGTGAACCCGTGGTTGTGGCAGTTGTTCATGCAGTCCTGCCCGGGGTTGTGGTGGCCATTGCCGAGGTTCGCGGTCACCACGTTCTTGCAGGGATACATCCCACTTCCGGTCCCAGCGTCGGCGGTCACACCACCACCACCGGAACCGCTTCCGCCGCCACCACCCCCGCCACCACCCCCACCAGCACTCGCGTCGCTGGTGCCGGTGCTCGAGCCGGAATCGATGGGGATCGAGCACGCCGAGACAGCCAACATCAAGACGACCGAAAGGCGAGGCATGGTGATGGGTTCAGCAAGACATGTGCCCCAGACGCGCCTCAGAAATCGTTCATGTTTTCGGGTGATGCCACGTGATTCGCTGTGCGGCTTCCGCACTGTACGAACGTTACGGTCAACCAGGTAAACTCATCTACGGTGGAATCGACGGCCGCATCGGTCGACGCCGCGGCGGAATCCAGCGCGAACAGCTACGCGATCCTCGCGAAGCTGGCGACGGGTGGGATGGCCGAGCTGTTTCTCGCGCGAACCGCGAGCTCGGCCGGCGTCGAGCGCTACGTCGTGTTGAAGCGCGTGCTGCCGCACCGCGCCCACGATCATCACTTCGTCTCGATGTTCCTCGACGAGGCGCGGCTCGCCGCGCAGCTCCAGCACCCGAACATCGCGCAGGTGTTCGATACCGGAAAGCTCGGCGACTCGTACTTCTTTTCGATGGAGTACGTGCACGGCGAGACCGTGCGCGAGCTCGCGCATCGCGCGCACGAGCTGGGCGAGGCCATCCCGCTCGGCTGCGTGCTGACGATCGCCGCGAGTGCAGCAGCGGGGTTGCATCACGCGCACGAGCGACTCGGGCTCGACGGCACGCCGCTCGGCATCGTCCACCGCGACGTGTCGCCTTCGAATCTGATGGTCAGCTTCGAAGGCAACGTCAAGCTCGTCGACTTCGGCGTCGCGAAGACCACGGACAGCACGGTCGAGACCCAGACCGGAACGGTCAAGGGCAAGATCAGCTACCTGTCGCCCGAGCAGTGCCGCGGTCGGGTCGCCGACCGCCGCAGCGATCTGTTCTCGCTCGGCATCGTGATCTGGGAGTTGCTCGTCGGCGATCGCTTGTACAAGCGCGACAGCGACTTCGAGGCGATGGAGAGCATCGTCCACCAGCCGCCCGTACCGCCGTCGAAGCTGCGTCCGGAGATTCCGCCCGAGCTCGATGCGATCGTGCTGAAGCTGCTCGCGAAGGCGCCCGGCGATCGTTATCAGACCGCAGACGAGCTCTACGACGAGCTCGAGCGGCTCGCCGATCGGCACGCGATCCGGATGTCGACCGCAGCGCTCAAGCGCTTCATGGTCGAGCTGTTCGGCAAGCGGCCCGAGCCGTGGATCGAGCTGACGACGCGCAACACGGCCGCCGAGGTGATCACGGTGTCGGCCGCGATCGTCGGTCGCGACTCGGCGTCGACCGTCCTCGATTCGCAGCTGATGAAGCTGTTCGATCTGACGACCACGCGGACGCCGCAGCGCGCGGTCACCGCGATCGCAGACGAGCCCGAAGCGATCCAGCCACCCCGCCGGCGGCGTCGTGCACCGTGGATCCTCTTGGCGATCGCGCTGCTCGCAAGTGGTGGCGTTCTCGCGTATTCGCAGCTCGCGCACGACGAGCCAAGCGCGATCGCTTTGCCGGTGATGCCGCCTCCGCCGGCACCGACCGCAGCACCGGCGCCGGGACCGGTCGAGCACGCACCAGCTCCGCACGTCGAGCCGGCGCCCGTCGCCGGCGATCCGGTGGCAGTGCAGCGGCCCGCGCCTGCCTCGCGAGCGCGTCGCCCGACCGTCGAGGATCTCGGCGCGATGCTGCGTGCCGGAAAGGTCGACGAGGTCGCCGCCGCATGTCGCGGCTCGACGAGAGTGCTCGCGCAAAATGCAGCGACGTGCACGCTCGCCGCATGTCAGCTCCACGATGCCGCGACTGCACGGAGCTGGCTCGCAAGGACGAGCGCGGGCAAGCGCGCGACGCTCACCGGGCAGTGCGCGAGCGCCGGCACCGTGCTCGAACTTGCCGCACCGGCACAAGCGCCGAGCTCGAAGCCGTGCGACGACCCGATGGAGTGCCGGAAGTAATCACGGCGCGGGGACGATGACGCCGCTGCCCGAGCGCGTCCCGTAGATCGCGATGAAGCCGGTGCTGCCGCCGCCGCCACCACCGCCGCCGGTGCTGCTCGTCATGCCGGCCGTCGCCGCGCTGGCGCCGCCGCCATTGCCGCCGTCGCCGCCGCCACCACTGCCGCTGCCTCCACCGCCGGGCGCGCACGCGGTCGTCCCGCCGCTCGCATCGCCACCGTTCGCGCTCGAGTTCCCGACGGCGCCCGCAGCACCACCGCCGCCGACCGAGCACACTGCGCCCGCGACCACCACGCTCGGCGCATCGAGTCCGATCATGCCGCCGGTGCCACCCGCGCCGCCGCCGCAGTAGTTCGAGTCGCCTTCGCCGCTGCCACCGGCGCCGGAGACATCGATCCGGCCGTGCACGGTGATCGACGTGCCCGCGATCAGGTAGATCGCACCGCCGCCCTTGCCGCCGGAGCCGCCCTGGTTGCCACCGGAGCGCCCCGCACAACCACCGTGCAAGGCCGTCGGCGTCGCGAGCGCCGCACCGGCCATGCCTCCAGACGTCGATCCACCCGAGCCGCCATCGCCGCCCATCGCGTGAAAGCTGCCGCCCTGGCCGCCGCCGCCATACGAGCCGGTGCCGGGGTTCGTGCCCGCCTGGCAGCCGCTGTAGTTGCCGCCGGCCGGAGTCGCCGAGGTGTTGTGTCGCGCGCTCGCGTCGAGCGTGCCGTCGATCGTCATCGTGTCGGTGGCGACGAGCACGAGCGGCACCGTTCCGGTCGCGAGCGAGGTCGTACCCGATGCGAGCATGATCGTCGAGCCCGCGATCACGCACAGGCCGGTGCCGCCGGAGATCACGTTCGTCGAACAGCCAAACGCACCCGTATCGATGTTCTGCGCGATCGCGAGATCACCGCTCGGCTGGCTGCTGAAGCAAACCTGGACGAGGCCGGTGCCGTAACAGAACGGACCAGCGCTGCCGTCCTTGCCCGCGATCTTGCCGTCGTTCGGCACCGGATCGTCGAGCCCCGCGAGCTGGCGACAACCCGCGAGCAACACGATCGCGATCGACAACGCACGCACCACGACGATCAGCATAGGGGCGCTGCGCGCAAACCACAACCACGAGCTGGTCGCTGCCATTGCAGCGCATCTCGATCTGCACGAGGATCTGTGCAGATCGCGTGCGGTTTGTCTGGTTGATCACGTGTGGGGTGTTGCTGACTCGTGTGGTCCACGCGGACGGCACCGAGGCTGATCGACTATTCGAAGAAGGCCGTGCGCTCGCGAAGGGTGGTCACTACGCCGAAGCGTGTGACCGGTTCGCGAAGAGCCTCGCGATCGAGCGCACGATCGGCACCGAGCTCAACCTCGCCGACTGCCACCAGCAGCTGGGTCACCTGCGCGAGGCCTGGGGAATGTTCATCGCCGCACAAGCGGACGCACAGGCGGATGGCGACGCGAAGCGCGCAACATTTGCGCGCGAGCGTGCGACCGCACTCGAGCCGAAGATGACGACGATGGTGGTGCGTGTCGCACAGCCTGCGCTGCCGGGACTCGTGTTGACGATCGCCGGACGCACCACACCGCCCGCGCTCGAGATTCACGAACACGCGGATCCTGGCGAGATCGATGTGATCGCGACCGCACCGGGCGTGCCGACGGTGAAGCGCACCGCGACGGGCGCCGCCGGTGCGACCGTCGTCGTCGAGATTCCTGCGCTCGACACCTCCGTGCATCGAGTGCCGCCCGCGGTCGCCACCGAAGGACCGCGCGAGCGCGGCCGCGTTCGCCTCGCGTACGGCTTCGGGGCAGGCGGCATCGCGAGCGCGATCACCGCGGCGACCCTGACGTGGGTCGGTCACAGCCACTACCGCACCGCCGTAGACGGCCCGCATTGCTCGAGCGTGACCGGTGGTGTCAGTTGTGACGACATCGGGACGAAGGCGATCCACGACGCGCAGCACCTCGCCGACATCGGCACCGGCTTCGCGGTCGCGAGCGGTGCGCTGATCGGCACCGCGGCGATCCTCTACTTCACCGCGCCGCGCGAAAAGATCTTCGTCCACCCGCAGGCAAGTGCGCAGACGGTCGGCGTGATCGTCGGCGGTTCGTTCTAGCGCCGATGTAAGTGTGCGGGCGCCGCACGTTCGTTGTTCGCCGCGTGCACAGTTCACCGGTCGCTCGACCGCACGTTCGCGATAACGCGATGCATGCGATGGCGCGATCAGTGCACTCACGATCGCGCGTTGAGGAGTGAAGCGCGCCGACGCATTTCGGCTCTAGCGGTGATCTTGGCGCTCGTGCTCGTGGCGATCACGGTCGCACTCGGCTATCGCGGCTACAGCTTCTACAAGCTCTCGCTCGAAGATCGCGTCGAGCACCCCGACTTCCGCACATTGCGACCGAGCGGGATGATCGGCAACGGCTACGGCTGGGGCGCCGCGCTGCTCGTGGTGCTCAACCTGAGCTACTTGATCCGGCGCAGATTTGGCGGCGCAAAGCTCGGCTCGATGCGCGTGTGGCTCGACCTCCACGTGTTCACCGGGATGCTCGCGGCGGTCCTCGTCTCGTTTCACTCGGCATTTCAGCTGCGCACACCGATCGCGACGGCGTCGACCGCGAGTCTTGCGCTCGTCGTGCTCACCGGCCTGATCGGTAGGTTCCTGTATGCCCTCGCGCCCGTGAGCGGACGCGAACGCCTGCGCGCTGCACTCGACGACTACGATCAGCTCACGCCGGGCCTGCGCGATCGCCTCGCGCGCGCGATCGCCGAGTTGCCCGGGCCCGACGTCCCTGCGAACGCATCGCTGCTCCGCAGCCTGTGGGCGATCCCGTCGTGGCGGCGCGTTGCGCGGCTGCGGCGCGGTGCGATCGAGCTGTTGACGCCGCCGCCGACGCTGCGCGACGAGCGTCGTGCGATCGCCGAGCTCGTGAAGGCGGCCGCGGCCGATGCGCGCGCCTCCGCGACGGCGGCGCTGCTGCGCTCGTGGCGCGGGCTACATCGCTTCTTCGCACTCGTGATGCTCGCGGCGGTGTTTCTCCACGCGGGTGTAGCCTGGTACTACGGCTATCGGTGGATCTTCTCGTGAGGATCCACGTCGTCATCGTGACCGCGGTACTCGCGCTGTGCGCGGGCCGTGCACGCGCGCAGTTGCTCTCGCCGGGGCCGCTGTCGCAAGCGCACGCGAGCATCGATACCGATAACGACTGCGGCAAGTGCCACGCGTCGGGCAAGCAGGTCGTCGCGCAGCTCTGCCTCGACTGCCACAAGGATCTCGGCAGCGAGATCGCGGCGAGTCGTGGCCTGCACGGCAAGCAGTACAAGGGCCAGGCGTGCGAGACCTGCCACGTCGAGCACGTCGGCAAGAACGCGAAGCTGATCCGCTGGCCCGGCGGCAGCGCGGACAAGCTCGATCACGCGCTGACCGGTTGGCCGCTCGTCGAGGCCCACGCGAAGGTCACGCCGTGCGCGAAGTGCCATACGAAGACGTCGCCGCTCGGCAAGCCGGTGTTCGTGTCGACGAATCCGGCGTGCGCGTCGTGCCACAAGGATCCCCACGCGGGCGCGTTCGGCGGCGATTGCACGAAGTGCCACGGCCAGACCGACTTCAAGGCGTTCACGCGCCCGGCGTTCGATCACCAGCTCGCGAAGTTCAAGCTGACCGGCAAGCACACCACCGTCGAGTGCGAGAAGTGCCACACGGGGACGCCGCCGACGTGGAAGCCGATCGCGTTCGCGACCTGCGAGAGCTGCCACAAGGATCCACACGCCGGCCAGTTCAAGCCGCAGCCGTGCACCAAGTGCCACGACACCGCGAGCTGGGAAGCGGCGACCGATACGATCAAGGCGAACCATCCGAAGCTGTCGCTCGCGAACGGCCACGCGAAGGTCGCGTGCAAGACCTGTCACGATCGCGGCAACGACAAGCCGCCTTCCAGGGGCGGCAAGTGCGAGAGCTGCCATCGCCCGATCCACGTCGCGAAGTTCGGCGACCGCTGCGAGACTTGCCACGCGTCGATCAAGTGGGTCGGGCTCCCCGAGTCGGTCGAGCGCGACAACCACGGTAAGACCCGGTATCCGCTCGAGGCGAAGCACACCGCGGTCGCGTGCGCGAAGTGCCACGCGCCGGCGAAGCCGCAGGCCCAGCGCTATCGCAACCTGGCATTCGGGACGTGCGCGACGTGTCACGCCGATCCGCACAAGGGCGAGTTCGCGGCGAAGAAGGGCGGCGAGTGCGCGCAGTGCCACACGCTCGCCGGCTTCGCGCCGACCACGTTCGACGTCGCAGCGCACGCGACGACCGCGTTCGCGCTCGACGGCAAGCACGTCGCGACCCCGTGCAAGAGCTGCCACAAGAACCCCGCGCCGCGGCTCGCGTGGAACATCGCGGCGCGCCAGTGCGTCGATTGCCACGCGAACCCGCACGGCACCCAGTTCGCGAAAGAGCAGGCCGAGGGTGGCTGCGCGAAGTGCCACACGACGTTCGACTGGCACCAACCGCACATCGATCACTCGACGTGGCCGCTCGTCGGTGCCCACGCGCAGACGGCGTGCGCCGCGTGCCACGGCGAGCAGAAGAGCGGCGCACAACCGGCGGCGTATCGCGGCATCGCGCGCGAGTGCGAGGGCTGTCACGACGACATCCACGCCGGTCAGTTCACGCAGACGGAGCCGGCGAAGCCGTGCAAGACCTGCCATCAGCCGACGACGTTCAAGATCGCGAAGGCGTTCGATCACGGGACGACGCGCTATCCGCTCGACGGCAAGCACGTCGCGCTCGCGTGCGAGAAGTGCCACACCGCGGCGACGCTGCGCAACGGCACGACGGCAGTGCGCTGGCGGCTCGGCTACACCGAGTGCCGCGACTGCCACGCGAATCCGCACAAGGAGAAGCGATGAAGGCGGCGGTCGTGATCCTGTTCATGGTGGCGACGGCTGCCGCCGCGCCGAGCGGCGACCACGGCGGACTCGTCGACAACATGGACTGCAAGGCCTGCCACACGAGCGCGGGCTGGAACCTCGCCGCGGGCACGACCGGCACCGGCTCCGATCACGATCGCACCGGCTTTCCGTTGCGGGGTGCGCACGTCCAACAGACGTGCGTGAAGTGCCACGCGACGACGAAGGCCCCGCCGCGCGATTGCGAAGGCTGCCATCGCGACGTCCACCAGGGCCGCCAGGGCAAGCAGTGCGAGGAGTGCCACACCGCGACCGCGTGGCACGACACGAACACGCTCGAGCAGCATCGCCGGACCCGGATGCCGCTGACCGGTCGGCACGCGACGGTCGATTGCGTCGCGTGTCACAAGCGGCAGAGCGAGCGGACGTGGAGCGACACGCCGACCGCTTGCTACGCCTGCCATCAGACCGACTACCACCGCACCGACGTCCACCCGACCCACGACGGCTCGACGGGACAGGCGCTGTTCCCGCGCGACTGCGCCCTGTGCCATCAGACCTCCGCGTGGTCGCCGGCGGTCACGAACCCGAGCACGCTGCCCGGCACGATCGCGCGCTCGGATCACGCCGGCTTCGATCTGACCAAGGGCAGCCATCGCACGGTCGAGTGCGCGGGCTGTCATAGCGACGCGCGCCGGATGCAGCTCGTGCGCTGCGACGGTTGCCACGACGGCAGCGTGCTTCGCGGCCAGCACCGCGGTGCGACCGTCGCTCGCGCGGCGACGACCTGCCTCGGCTGTCATCCGCGAGGAGCGGCGCGATGAAGGCCACGATCGCGATCGTGATGGCGATGGCGGCGAGCGCGCGCGCCGAGAAGGTGACCGTCAAGGTCGTCGAGATCGCGGGCGGGGTGGCTTACGTCGAACCCGGGACCGCGGCCGGCATCGCGGTCGGGACCAAGATCGCATTCGGCGGCAGCGAGCGGACGGTGACGGCGGCGAGCAGCGAGACCGCTTCGGTGGAGCTCGCCGGGCTCGCGCTCGCGGTCGGCCAGACCGGTACCGCGACGACGACCGCCGCGCAGGCAGGTGCAAAGGTGAAGGCGCTCGCGAAGGTTCACGATGCGAGCGCGTTTCGCGAGCAGTGGCCGGCGCCGGTTCCACCCGCGACGACCCAAAACGTGAAACCGGTACCGCTCGGCGCGGGCGTGGCGGCTGGCGCGGTCCATCTCGAGGTCCTCGGTAGCGGCTACGCGAGCGTGGGGCGCGACGCGACCGTCGGACAAGGCGAGGCCCGGATCGTGACCTCGTTCGACGTGCTCCAGGACCGGCCATTCGCCGTCGACGCGGATGTCGCCGTGCGCGCGTTCGATCACGGCTACAACGCGAGCGACCGCACGCCGGTGTTCGTGCGCGCCGCGCAGCTCCGCTACGGCGATGCGCTCGATCCCGCGCTCGTCGTCGGCCGGTTGCGCTGGGCCGCGTCCTCGGTCGGCATGCTCGACGGCGGCCGCGCGATGGCGAAGGTCGGCGACTTCGAGCTCGCTGCGTTCGGCGGCCTCGTTCCCGACGCGGTGAGCGGCAAGCCCGAGACCAGCGCCACGCGGTTCGGCGCCGAGGCGACGTACGACCTCGCAAATGCACCGTGGCAACCACGGGTCGCGCTGACCGCGGTCGGTTCGACGTGGCAGGGCCAGGTCGACGAGCGCCGGCTCGCGCTGACCGCGGATGCGAGTCATGGCGGGATCACCGTCGATGGTTGGGCGGAAGGCCAAGCGTTCGCCGCGAACAACCCGTGGAACGCGCACTCGCTCGAGCTGACCGGCGCGGGGCTGGCGGCGAGCTGGCGCGCCAACTCCGATGGATCGGGACAGCACGTCGGCGTCGATCTGTCGTTCCTGCGCCCGGAGCGCTCGCTTCGCCTCGCGGCCGCGTTGCCCGCGGAGTGGCTGTGCGCGCGTGTCCCCGAGGCGGGCGTCGTGACCGAGAGCTGTCAGGGCAGCACCTACTGGACGACCGCGGCGCTGAACGCCGGCCTTCGCCGTGGCCCGTTCGCCGTCGACGTGATCGGCAGCGTCGGCCAGACCCACGACGTCACGAACGCGACGACGTCGTCAGTGTATCTGCGCGGCGAGCTCGATCTCGGCCGGCCGCGCCTGGTGTTCGGCGGGTCCGCAGGCCGCGCCGAATTCGCGAGCTGGGATGCGGGAGAGCTCGGCCTCGGTGGAGCGGTCACGCGCGCGCTCGATGCCGAGGTCCGCTATCGCGCCGAGATCCTCGACTACGTCGCCGCGACGTCGCGGATGTTGCTCCACAGCGTCGAGACCGACCTGCGCTACCACGCATCGGCTTCGTTCGATCTCGCCGCCTCGATCCTCGGCACCACCGGTCAGGATCGCGACGATGTTGCTGCGCTCGTCACCTTTGCCTGGAGGCCTTTGCCATGAGTCCAAGAGCTCTCTTGTGTCTGGCCATCGCCATGTTCGCCGCCTGCGTGGAGCACCACGATCCTTCGGTCCAAGCGATCGCGAAGGATTATTGCTATGGCTGCCACGAAGGCGAGTACGCCGCGACCGGCGTGTCGGCGCCGTACCTCGCCGCGCCGGTGCACGCGACCTCGCAGTGCTCGACACAATGCGCGCAGTGCCACACGACGACGACCTGGGTCAACCAGCTCGGCGGCTGCGCGCATCCCGAGGCCGCGTTCCCGCTGATGTCGCAAGGAACCCAGCACACGAACATCGCGTGCACGGATTGTCATAGCGAGGCGATCTCGATAGCGACCGGCGCGACCTCGGCGCACGGCGCGAACACCGATTGCATCTCCTGCCATCCGAACACGGCGACGCAGCAGCAGAACCACGTCGGCGTCACCTACGACACCGGTGTTCTGACCGGTCAGCCGTACGCGTACTCGAACACCGATCATCGGTTCTGCCTCGACTGCCATCCGAACGGGCTCGCCGCGGGCCACGGGCCGACGAATCCGTTTCGGCTGCCGCATCACGGGTCGACGTGCGCGCAGTGCCACGACAACGCGTCGGGGCTCGGCCACACCGGCGGTGCGGACGTCAGGTGCAGCGTCCAGGGCGGCTGTCACAGCACGATCGGCGCGGACGGCAGCGAGCACACGAACCCCGATCGCGGGCATCACCCCGCGTGCCTGAACTGTCACCGCAGCGGTGGTGGCGGATGAACCTGACCTGGCTGATCCTGCTCGGCCTCGTCGTCGCGGTCGGCATCCCGTATATCGCGTGGACGCGGATGGAGGCGCGGTCGCACGCGAAGGCGGCGACGGTGCACGAGGAGACCGAGGCGCTCGGCGACGAGGTCGTGCCGGTCTCGATCCATCCCGAGATCGATCTCGATGCGTGCATCGGCTCGGGCGCGTGCGTGCGCGCGTGTCCGGAGGACGAGGTGCTCGCGATCACCGACGGTCGCGCGCGGCTCGTCCATCCGATGTCGTGCATCGGTCACTCGGCGTGCATGTCGGCGTGCCCGGTCGGTGCGATCAAGCTCGTGTTCGGCACCGCGACGCGCGGGATCGAGCTGCCGAAGCTGTCGGCGGGGTTCGAGACGACGCGCCCGGGCATCTACGTCGTCGGCGAGCTCGGCGGCATGGGCCTGATCCGCAACGCCGTCGAGCAGGGGCGCCAGGCCGCCGAAGCGATCGCGAAGTCGGGGCGGCGGGGCGGCGCGGGCGACCTCGACGCGATCATCGTCGGCGCGGGGCCTTCGGGCATCGCCGCGGCACTCGCGCTCGTCGCGCGCGGCATGAAGATCGTCGTCCTCGAGCAGGACAAGTTCGGCGGGACGATCACCCACTATCCCCGCGCGAAGGTCGTGATGACCGGATCGCTCGAGCTGCCCGGCTACGGCACCGTGCGGCGCGCGACGATGTCGAAGGAGGATCTCGTCGAGCTGTGGACCGATATCCGCACCCGGACGAACCTGCCTGTCCACGAGGGCGTGCGGGTCGAGACGATCGAGACCGAGGGCAACGCGTTTCGCGTGCGCGGTGGATCGTTTCACGACCGTGCCGCGAACGTGGTGCTCGCGCTCGGGCGTCGCGGTGCGCCGAAGCAGCTCGGCGTTCCGGGAGAGCAGCTCGCGAAGGTAGTCTATCGGGTGATCGAGCCCGAGCTATTCGCCGCGAAGCGTGTGCTCGTCGTCGGCGGCGGCAATGCGGCGGCGGACTGCGCGATCGCGCTCGCAGAGCACGGCGGTTGCAGCTCGGTCGCTCTCAGTTATCGCCGGACCGAGCTCGCGAGGGTGCGCGCCTCGGTATGCGACCGGCTCGAGGCGCTCGTCGCGCGGGGCAGGGTTCGCATGCTGCTCGGCACCGAGCTCGCGGCGATCACCGAGCACCACGTGATGCTGCGCTCGAAGACCGGCATCGATCAGCTCGACAACGACCATGTCGTCGTCCAGATCGGCGGTACCGCGCCGAGCCAGCTGCTGCGTTCGATCGGGATCGAGCTCGTCGAAAAGCGCGGAGAAGCCTGAGATTTCAGCGAACGTTCCGGCCGGCTGCGGCAGTCTAGGGAACGATGGAGCTGGGTCCGGTCAAGCCGCGCGAACGCCTCGTCTCGCTCGATATCCTGCGCGGGTTCGCACTGCTCGGCGTGTTGCTCGGCAACCTCGCGCACCTGTACAGCGGAACGTTCCTCGCGCCGCACAAGCCGGAGGGCGCCGGCGACTGGGCGGCGCGCACGATCGTGTGGTTCCTGATCCAGAGCAAGGCGCAGACCCTGCTCACGTTCTTGTTCGGGTTCGGCTTCGCGAACCAGTTGCTGCGCGCCGAGGAGCGCGGCGAGCGGGTAGGCGGGCTCTACACGCGCCGGATCCTCGCGCTGCTCGGATTCGGCATCGCCCACGTGTGCTTGTTGTGGTGGGGCGACGTGCTGTGGACGTACGCGGTCACCGCGCCGTTCCTGCTGCTGTTCTTGCGTACCTCGGATCGCGTTCGCCTGATCGCCGCGATCGTGCTGATCGTCGTCCCGACGATCCTGTTCGCGCTTCCTACGGTCTACGACCACGTGTTCTCGCTCGCGACGACCCACGAGGCGATGGACGCTCATCGCCAGGCGTTCGCGGTCGCGATCCACGGCAGCGATCATGGCGCGCTGTTGAAGATCCAGGCGACCTGGGCGCCGTACTGGATCGCCGGGAGCTGGCCGCAGTACTTCGCGTGGCTCGTCGGCAACTACTTGCTCGGCTACATCGTCGGCCGACGCCGCTGGTTCGATCGCGACGGTGCGGATCATCTCCCGGCGTTTCGCCGGTTGTTCTGGGGTGGGCTCGGCGTCGGGCTCGCCACCTGGGTCGTCTACGTGTTCCAGCTCCGCGGCATGTGGTTCCAGTCGACGTTCGGCGGCGTGTTGGCAGAGCTGATCTCGACGCTCGACTACGTCGCGTTCGCGTTCGTCTACGGGTGCGGGCTCGTGCTGCTCGTCCAGCGCCCCGGCTGGAAGCGCGTGCTCGCCGCGATCGCGCCGCTCGGCCGGATGCCGCTGACGACGTACATGACGCAAAGCGTGGTGTCCACGTTCCTGATCTACGGCTGGGGCCTCGGCTGGATCGAATGGCTGAGCGAGCTCGGCTATCTCGGCCTCGGCCTCGCGCTGTTCGCGATCCAGATCGTCGTCGCCCAGCTCTGGCTGCGGCGGTTTCGCTACGGCCCGCTCGAATGGCTGTGGCGCTGGGCGGTCTACGCGAAGCGCCCGGCGTTCGCTATTTCACGAGATCCGGAAGCGCGTCGCTGAACAGGTCGAGCAGCGTCGCCATCGCGGTCAGCGTCTGCTTCTGCCACGCCGCGAGGTCACCGGTCGTCGGCGACGGATGGTCGGCGTCGAGCACGTCGGTGACCGCTCGCAGGATGATCAGCGGGACGGCATTCCTGCGCGCGACGAACGCGATGGAGCCCGATTCCCAGTCGCCGACGTTCGCGTGATACGTCGCGTGGAGCTTCGCGACCTCGCCGGGGATGAGGTCGCGATCGCCCGAGACGATCGGGCCCGGAATCACGCGCGAAGACAGTCGAGCGGGCCAGCGCGACGTGTCGACCGTCGACGCGTAGTCCGCGATCGTCTCGGCCGCGTCGCCCATCGCCTCGTAGATGTCGTAGATCGTCGTCTTCGTCACGAGCACGATGTCGCCGACCTTCGCGTCGGGCGCGAACCCACCCGCGGTGCCGAGGTTGACGAGCACCTTCGGATGCCAGCGATCGATCGCGTACTGGGTCGAGCCCGCGGCCGAGGTCTTGCCGTAGCCACCGTGAAGGATCACGACGGGCTCACCCGCGAATCGGTGCACCGCGAACTCGCCGTACGGCGAATGCTCGACGGTGAGCGGCACGTGCTTCACGACCGCCTGCCACTCGGCGTTCGCGGAGATCAGGATCACGGCGCGAGGCGAGGGCGCGCTCGCACACGCGGCGAGGAGCAAGAGTGCCGCGCGCATTCAGTCCTGGAACAGGTTCTCTTGCTCGGTCTCTTCGCCGTGCTTGTCGCCGTGCAGCGCGTCCGACAGGTCGTTCGTGGTCTTGCGCAGGCGCTGGCCGAGGACCTGGACGAACGCCCACAGCATCTTCACGGCGCTCGCGGGCTCGCGCTTGATGATGTCGTAGAAGTCCTTGCGCTGGATCGCGACGAGCCGCGCCCCCTCCGCACCAGTTGCGATCGCGGACAGCGACCGGACCGAGCGATCGACGAGCGACATCTCGCCGAAGTGCTGGCCGCGGCCGAGCTCGACGACGGTGTCACCGCCCTTGACGAGGCGCACCCGGCCCGCGAGCACGACGTACATCGCATCGCCGGGCTCGCCGGCGGCAAAGATCGTGGCGTCGGGTTTGAAGTCGACCATCTCGGCGATCGCGCCGATCTGGACGAGCTCCTTGAACGACAGGTAGCGGAACATCTGCATGCCCTTCAAGACTTCGAGCTTGAGGGACACCTCGGTGCTGCGCGGCGCGAGATCGGCCTGCGTGTTCTCGCCGACCCGGATCACGACCGCGGTGATGTTGTCGTGGCCGCCGCCCGCGTTCGCCGCCTCGACGAGCCGCTTCGGCACCTCTTTGACATCGGGTGCGGCGAGCTGCTTCGGCAGCTCCGCTTCGTCGATGTACGCGTACATGCCGTCCGACGCGATCAAGAACCGATCGCCGGGCAGGATGTCGAAGTCGAACGTGTCGACCTCGACCGAGCCGTAGACGCCGACCGCGCGGGTGACCGCGTTCTTGTACTGCTTGTACGGCGACGTCTCGATCTGCTCGCGGTTGAGCTTGCCGCGACGGACCAGCTCGTTCATCAGCGAGTGATCCTCGGTCAGGACGTGGGCCTGGCTCTGGCGCGCGAGGTAGACCCGCGAGTCGCCGACGTGCGCGATGAAGCCGCGCAGGTGGTCGCCAGAGCCCGCGATCAAGAGGACCGTCGCGGTCGTGCCCATGCCGCGCTTGTCGGGCTCGGCCTGCGCACGTGCGTAGACAGCGCTGCACGCGGCCTGGATCGCATGCTCGAGAACCTGCAAGACCTCGTACGCTTGAACGCCCGGGTGATCGACGCGATAGCGATCGATCAGCTCGCGGGAGTTGTTCACCGCGTCGCGGATCTCGTGGACCGCGATCGACGATGCGACCTCGCCGGCCGCGTGCCCGCCCATGCCGTCGGCGACCATGAACAGCCGCAGCTTCTTGTCGATGAGGAAGTTATCCTCGTTATGGTTCCGTTGCCGGCCGACGTCGGTCGCTGCGGCGAACGAGAGCTCCATCGCCGGATCAGATATCACGCCCCGCGCCGTGAAGTCAGCGGCGGCGCCACGTCGGCGCGTAATCGTCGAGGCGAACACAGCCAGGGCAATCGCCGGGTTCGAGCTCGGCGCCGACGAGTTGTTGCAGAGCGTTGCCGTCGGTGATCGCGGGATAGATCCGGCCGCCGACGACGGTGCTCGGTGAGGTTCGTACCCCCGCGTGTCGAGCTGCCTCGATCCACTTGATCGCGGAGCCTGCTTGCGCGGCGCGGCATGTCGCGAACGCCTGCTTGTCGACGTGGAGCTTGTCGGCGACCTTGTCGAGCAGCTGTTCCGCGGCGATCCGGCGATGCCGCACGGTGCTCTCGGCGAGCATGCTCTCGACCCAGCGCCAGCCTTGCGACCCCGGGCTATCGAGGTCCTCCGACGACGTGCCGAGCTTCTCCGCGCACAGCGCGGCATCGGAGAGAAACCCGAGGTCGGCGGCGTCCTCGCGGGTGACGTCGAAGAATGGCGCCCACACGATCCGCACCGCGTCGGTGTAGAGCTCCTGGGCGGCGCGCGCCTGCTTCAGCGCCTGCGCGCAGTTGAGGCTCGCGGGGCTGCACAGGACCGCGATCGTGACCTGGGCGCTCGGCGGACCGAACGACGGCATGCCGCGATAGTCGAGCGCTGGCGCCGCGAGTGGCGGAATCGCGGGCACGTCGTCGAGCGTGTCGTCCGTGTTGCCGACCGGCACCGCGAGATCGAGCGGGTTCGGCGCGGTCGCTTGCTCGAATGCCTCGGGCAAGAGGCGCGGATCTGCACCGCGATCGAGCAGGTCGTCGGCGGCATCCTTCGCGAGGTAGTACTCCGCCTCGAGGTCGCTGACCGAGCTCCAGTTGTGCGGCACCTTGCCGTTGACGAGGATCATCGGCAGGCCACCGTTTCGCGCCTTGCGATCGTGGCGGCGCTTGTTCGCGTCGAGCACGCGATCGTAGCCGGGCGGCGGGTTCGTGATCGCGATCGCGAGCTGCTGCGGATCCATGCCGACGCTCTTGCCGAGATCGAGCAGCGCTTGATCGGTGAGGTTACGGACCAGCGCCGGGTTGTTGAGCGCGGCCAAGAACTCGTCGAACTTGCCCTCGGCGTACGCCTCGAGCACCGCGTAGTGCAGGCGCGACATGCCGCTCGCCTTCATCACCCGGTAGATCACGCGGATCCGGCTCGGGTGTTTGGCGGCGAGCTTGTCGACGATCACGAGCTCCTGGCGGCGCGAGCTCTGGACCGGCTGGAAGAACACCTCGATCGTCACCGGCGCGGTGACCGGCCCGCGCGAGGGCAGGGCGTCGGGGGCGTGGTGCTCGACGCGGACCACTTCGCCGGCCCGCGGTTCGGGGGCCGCGTCACCGATCGCGGCGAGACCGAGCAGCGCAAGAGCCGCGAGCTTCATGGCGATTCGCGGGGCTCGTCGGCGTCGTCTTCGGGTTCGACCTGAGGCCACAAGTACGCGAAGTACAGGCCCGCCGAGACCAGGAGGCCCAAAACCAGCGCGAGCACGAAAGGACCCCAGATCACATCAAGCTCCTGACGGGATGATAGCGCGGCCCCGCGCTTGTTGTAGGCTCACGCCGGATGTCAGCGCTAAGCACGTCATTGCCGTACTTCCACCTCGGGTACCTGGATCTCGGGCTCCATATCCAAGCGTTCGGCATGATCGTCGCTGCCGGCGTCTTGATCGGCGCTGCGCTGCTCCGGCGCTACGCGGAATGGCACGGCGTCTCCGACGAGCACATCCGCGGCTTGACCGGCTGGGTCACGGTCGCCGGATTCCTCGGCGCGCACTTCTTCGACGTCATCGCGTATCAGTGGAACGACCTGATGGAGAGCCCGATCCTGTTCGTCGAGCTCTGGAAAGGCATCTCGTCGTACGGCGGTTTCATCGGAGGCGCGGTCGGGTTCGCGATCTACGTCTGGTGGAAGCGCTTGCCGGTACGCCTGATGGCCGACATCACGATCGTCGGCCTGCTCCCCGCGTTCTCGATCGGCCGCATTGGCTGCACGGTCGTCAGCGATCACATCGGTGCCGCCGTCGATCGCGCGGCCTGGTACGCGGGCATCGCGATGAACTATCCGGCCGACGGCTCGCTCGCGCCGATCACCGAGCTCCAGCGCGCGCATCCGGAGATCGTCTCCGACCATCACGTCCTCGCGTGGAACCTCGGCTTGATCGAGTTCCTCTACCTCGTGCCGGTCAACCTCCTCGTGCTGTGGCTCGCGTTCCGCAAGTCGAAGGCCGGCGAGAAGGCCGGCACGTGGATCGGCCGCACGAACGCCGGCCTCGTCACGGTGATCACCGGCCTGCTCTACGCGCCGGTCCGGTTCGGCCTCGACTTCTTGCGCCCCGAAGAGACCGACCCGCGCTACCTCGGCCTGACGTTCGCGCAGTGGGCGTCGTTCCTCGCGTTCGGCGCCGCGGCGTACGTTACCGTGCGGATCTTCTCGAACGGCGAGCCGGCCGAGACCGTGACCGAGACGAGCGGCGAGGCGCAGCGCAGGCTGAAGCTGATCTTGAAAGAAGAGAGTGACGGCAAGTCCGACGACGACAAGAAGACCGTCGCGGGCAAGCCCAGCAACAAGAAGGACTAGCGCTTCTTCTTCTTCGCGACCGGCTTCTTCGCAGCGGGCTTCTTCTTCGCCGAGGCGATCGGCTTCGCCGCCGACTTCTTCGCGCCGGGCTTCTTCGTCGACTTCTTTGCGGCCGGCTTCTTCACCGCGGTCTTCGCCGCGGGTTTCGGCTTGGCCGTCTTGGTGATCGCCTGCGGCGTCGCCGCGATGGTCTGGGCGCGCCGGCGCTGACCACCACCGCCACCGCCACCGCCGCCGCCACCACCGCCACCGCGGTGCCCCGATTCGTCGCGACGGTCGCGCCGGGTCTCCATCTCCGCCACGATCTCGGCGTCGTCTTCGGCCGTCAGCGCGTCGCGCGCGATCGCGAAGATGTGATCCTCGCGGGCGACGTGCGAGCGGTGGGCGTCGGCGAGCTGCTCCGCGACTTCGAGGAGCGATTTGCCCGCGCCAGGGCGGCTCTCGCCGTCGAGGTCGGCGGCGAGCTGGCCGATCTTGTTCTGAAGCTCGACCTGCGAGGGATGTTCAGCCGACAGTGCCGCGAGCTGCTCGGCGAGCTGGGGGCGGCGGGTCGACAGCCGAGGAAACAGCGAACCTTCTTCGTCGAGAAAGTGCCGCGTGATGGACCGTTTGAAGTACGCGACCGCCTCGTGGACGGTATCGACGTCGCCGGTATCCGGCCGCCCGGCCGCGAGGCGGCGCGCTGCTTCGAGCAGGCCCTCCATCACGTCGTCGTGACGCCGGTGGCACTTTTCGAGCTGCGCGAGGCTGGCGAGCACTTCCGACATTTCTAACAAAGCATCCATGTTTGCTGCGGGACGGACCACTGTCCTCGGCGAAAAAACGCTGGTAAACAACAAGCCCATGTCGTCCGTCGAGAACGTCGTCATCATCGGTAGCGGTCCCGCGGCGCATACCGCCGCGATCTACGCGGCGCGCGCGAACCTCACACCGGTGATCTTCGAGGGCTTCATGGCCGGCGGCATCGCGGCCGGTGGCCAGCTCACGACGACGACCGATGTCGAGAACTTCCCGGGCTTCCCCGACGGGATCCAGGGCCCCGAGCTGACCGAGCGGTTTCGCGCGCAGAGCGAGCGGTTCGGTACGCGGATCATCACCGAGACCATCAACAAGGTCGACCTCTCGGTCCGGCCGTTCAAGTTGTGGTCGGACGACCAAACGGTCGAGACCAAGGCGCTGATCATCGCGACCGGCGCGACCGCGAAGCGCGACGACATCGTCGGCACCCGCGACAACGAGCTGTGGCAGAAGGGCGTGTCGGCATGCGCGGTGTGCGACGGCGCGTTGCCGGTGTTCCGCAACAAGCCGCTGTTCGTGATCGGCGGCGGCGACTCCGCGATGGAGGAGGCCGGCTTCCTCACGAAGTTCGCGTCGAAGGTCTACCTCGTCCACCGCCGCGACGAGTTCCGCGCGAGCGCGATCATGCACGACCGCGCGAAGAAGAACCCGAAGATCGAGTGGCTGCTGTCGAGCAAGGTCACCTCGGTCGAGGGCGGTAACGGCGTCGAGCTCGTCCGCGTCCAGGACCTCAAGTCGGGCAAGGAGACCGCGTATCCCGCGGCCGGCCTGTTCTTCGCGATCGGCCACGTGCCGAACACCGCGTTCCTCGGCGGCCAGATCAAGACCGACGAATCTGGTTACATCCTCACGACACCGGGCACGACCATGACAAACGTCCCGGGCGTGTTCGCGGCCGGCGATTGCCAGGACAAGAAGTACCGCCAGGCGATCACCGCCGCCGGTACGGGGTGCATGGCCGCGCTCGAGGCCGAGCACTATTTGAGCGGCCATCACGGCTAACGGTCGGGCCTAACGATCGGGCCTAACGATCGGGAATGACCCCAGGGGCACGGGCGGTACACCCCGCACGGTGCCATGTCACAATCGGTGTACCCCGTGAGTCGAGAAACCCACCCCGCTCGCGATTCGCAGATGACGAAGGTGCTCGCCGTGCTGCTGCTGCTCGTTGCCGCAGCGCTGGTGTTCACGGTCGTCCAGCAACGGCGCTCCAAGACGACCTACACGTCCTTCGAGCCGCGGCCGATCGCGCAACGTCCCGACAAGCTCGGCGCGGACGAGCAGACCACGATCGACGTGTTCGACAAGTTCTCGGGCTCGGTCGTCCACATCACCAGCCTCGCGTCGCGCCGTGATCGGATCACGATGGACGTCTCGGAGATCCCGCAGGGCACGGGCTCTGGCTTCGTCTGGGATCAGGACGGCCATATCGTCACGAACTTCCACGTCGTCCAGGAAGGCGATCGCGCGACCGTCACGCTGAAGGACGGCTCGACGTATCCCGCGACGATCGTCGGCACCGCACCCGACAAGGACATCGCGGTGCTGAAGATCGATGCGCCGCCGCAGAAGCTGTTGCCGCTGCCCGTCGGGCAATCGCAGAATCTCAAGGTCGGCCAGAAGGTGCTCGCGATCGGCAATCCGTTCGGTCTCGATCAGACGCTGACGACCGGCGTGATCTCCGGCCTCGGCCGCGAGATCAAGAGCGTGTCGGGCCGGCCGATCCAGGACGTGATCCAGACCGACGCGTCGATCAACCCGGGCAACTCCGGCGGCCCGCTGCTCGATAGCGCGGGGCGCCTCATCGGTATCAACACCGCGATCTACTCGCCGTCGGGCGCGAACGCGGGCATCGGCTTCGCGGTACCCGTCGACACCGTCAACATGGTCGTTCCGCAGCTGATGAAGTTCGGCAAGATCACGCGCCCGGGCCTCGGCATCAGCATCCTCGCCGACCAGATCGCGCAGCAGAACCACATCGACGGCGTCGTGATCGTCCAGGTCGTCCCCGGCGGCGCTGCGGATCAGGCGGGCCTCGTCGGCGCGAAGTCGTCGCAGTCGGGCGTCGAGATCGACGACGTGATCGTCGGCCTCGAGACGGCCGAGATCCATCACGCGAACGATCTCTACAAGGCGCTCGACACCCACAAGGTGGGAGATACGGTCGAAGTTACCGTCGAGAATCACGGCAAGCGACGTACGGCTAAGGTAACGTTGCAAGCCGTTCAGTGACCCGCAGTAACGCCGCCGAGAAACTGACCGAACCGGGTCGATCGCATCGTGGGCAAAGCCCCGAGCCGCGGGTCTGGCAAGACACGCTGTTTCGCCGCGCGCGCAGCTTCATCGCGAACGCGTTCTTCGAATCGCTGTCGGCGACCGGTCGGCTGCATCCGGCGGCATCGCCGAAGCGCCATGGCGTCGAGCTCGAGTCCGACATCGCGTACGGCCCCGACCCGTACCACCGCCTCGATATCTATCGGCCGATCCACCGCCCGAAGCCGTGGCCCGTCGTGTTCTACGTCCACGGCGGCGCGTTCCACCTGCTGTCGAAGGACACCCACTGGCTGATGGGCTTGGTGTTCGCGCGGTTCGGCTACATGGTCGTGAACATCAGCTATCGGCTCGCGCCGAAGCATCCGTTCCCAGCGGCGATCGAGGACACCTGCGCCGCCTACACGTGGATGGCTTCGCGGATCGCAGAGCTCGGCGGCGATCCGAATCGGGTCGCGGTCGCCGGCGAGTCGGCCGGTGGAAATCTGATCTCCGCGCTGTCGCTCGCGTCGATCTGGCGGCGGCCCGAGCCGTGGGCCCAGGGCGTGTTCGACTGCGGCGTCCAGCCGCGCGCCGTGTTGCCGTTCTGCGCGATGCTCCAGGTCTCCGAGACCGATCGATTCTCGAAGCGCCGCAAGATGCCGCGCTGGATCGACGGAATGATCCGCGATGCGGGCGCGTCGTATCTGCATGGCCACCCGAGCGTTCGGAGCGAGGCCACCGCGCTCGCCGATCCGCTGCTCGCGATCGAAGCCGCCGCTTCCGGCGCGGTCACCTTCGATCGCGCCGTACCGCCGTTCTTCGCGCCCGTCGGTACGCGCGATCCCTTGCTCGACGACACCCGCCGCCTCGAAAAAGCGCTCGCGACGCTCAATGCGCCGTGCGAAGCGCGTTATTACCCGGGCGGCATTCATGCGTTCCACGCCATGGTCTGGGATCCGGCTGCGCGCCGCTGCTGGCGCGATGCGCTCGCGTTTCTCGATCGCCACATGCGGTGAATCGTGACGGCCAAGAAGCTCGGACTCTGGTCGGGCGTCGGCCTCGTGATCGCGAACATGATCGGCGCCGGCGTCCTGACGTCGACCGGGTTCTCCGCGATGAACCTCGGCCCGGGCCAGATCCTGCTCGCGTGGATCGTCGGAGGTATCGGCGCACTCGCCGGCGCACGCGCGTACGCCGCGGTCGCCGCTGCGATCCCGCGCTCCGGTGGCGAGTATCGCTACCTGTCGACGCTGTGGCATCCGCTGCTCGGCTACATCGCCGGGTTCACCTCGCTGCTCGTCGGGTTCTCGCAGCCCGTGGCCGCCGATGCGCAGCTCGTCGGCTACTACACGACGACGCTCGGCTTCGACGTCGACTTCCGGATCCCTACCGCGATCGTGATCATCCTGGTTACGCTGCTCCACGCGTTCGATCTCCGCGCATCGCGCCGCGGCCAGAACGTGCTCGTCGCGATCAAGTTCGCGCTGGTGCTCGGCTTCGTCGCGATCGGTCTGATCGCGGGTACGAATGCCTGGCCGACCTGGTCGCCGCCGGCTCCGCCGCCAGGCGTGCCGTACGCCGCGTTCTTCGGCTCGCTCGTGTTCATCGCGTTCTGCTACAGCGGCTGGAACGCCGCGATCTACGCGAGCGAGGAGTTCGCGGAGCCGCGCCGCGACGTGCCGCGCGCGATGATGATCGGCTGCGCGATCGTGATGGCGATCTACCTGCTCGTGAACTGGGTGTTCGTCGCGAACCTCACGCCGGCGCACTTCGGCCAGTGGATCTCCGGCGATCACGATCGGATCACGCTCGCGCACTTCGTCATGCGCGACCTGGTCGGCGGCGTCGGCGCGAAGCTGATGTCGGTGTTCATGATCATCGTGCTGCTCGCCGCGGCGAGCGCGATGACGATGATCGGGCCGCGCGTGTACGCGGCGATGGCGCGCGACGGCTATCTGCCGTCGATCTTTGCAGGCAAGGACAACGACAAGCCGCCGCTGTGGTCGGTGCTGCTCCAGGGCGTGATCGCGCTATCGGTCGCGATGACGACGTCGTTCATCAAGTCGATCCAGACGATCGGAACCGTCCTGACGCTGATGGCGGCGCTCACGGTGCTCGGCGTGTTCAAGCTCCAGCTCGCCAAGACCAACAAGGACAAGCCGGGAGTCCCGGCGCTGATCGCCGCGGCGATCTTCGTAGCGCTGTCGGTGTGGATGCTCTACTTCGCGTTCACGAGCCCGATCCTGAATACGACGACGCTGTTCGGTCATCAGTTTGCCTCGCCGACGGTCTGGCTCGTGTTCATCGCGTTCGTCAGTGCGATCTACGCCGCGTGGGTCGCAGTGCGTCATCCGAATCGCCACGGCTGATTGCGCTCCGTTTTTTGAGCGCGCATGGCAAGCTCTCGGGGTGCGCCGTCCCGCGATCGCAATCGTGCTCGCCGCCGGCGCGTTCGCTGCAGCCGCACCCGCGCCGTCGCCGGTGTTCGGCTGGGCCGACTGGGTCGGTGACTGGGAGGGCAAGCTCAAGTGGTCGGGCTGCACGATCGACGGCGAGGCGAGCGCGAGCTTGCCGTTCGATGCGACGGACGGAGCCGTCGCGATCGATCTGACGCCCGCCGGCGGTGCGCTCACCCAGATCTCGCTCGTCGAGAACGGCGCGGGCTGGCGAGGTCAGAAGGGCGATGTCTCGGTCGTACTCGCGCACGGCAAAGACAACGCGATCGACGTCGCGGTCGAGCTCGAGTCGGGTTGTGCGATGCACGCGACGCTGAAGCGCGCCGCGGTGGGGATCGCCGCCTGCGACGAGCTCGCCGCGTGGGCACGGGTCGAGGACCACTGCTCGAAGCTCGCGAAGCCTCGCCTCGAGAGCCTGTCGCGGCTCGCGAAGCAGCGCTCGGAGTGGCAGAAGGCGAAGGGCGATGACCGCACGACGCTCGCGAGCCAGTGCAAGGGCCGCGTCGCGAAGGTCGCGGCCGAGCTGATCGACGTCGGCTGCGCGCCCGATCCGAACCCCGTGGGCACGCGCGGCCCCGAGTGTCACGCGCTGCGCCAGACCGCGGCGAAGCTAGCGCGCTGCGGAACGCTGCCGTTCGATCTCGCGACCTCGCTCGCACACGATGCGAATCAGCTGGCGTCGGCGGTCGCGGGAGCGGAGAGCGACACGTCGCTGCGCGTCGTCGAGCGCCAGTGCAAGGAGCTGCGCTCGCAGATCACCGAAGCGGCCCAGCAGGCCGGCTGCGCGATGTAATCGGTTCTGTACAATTGAGTGACCAAGGACTCGCGGCCGGGCCTCGTCTAAGCTCGCACGATGCTCCCAGCGATCTTCGCGTTCTGCGGCTTCTACGTCGCAGGTTCGAACCAACAGATGTTCAACGACGCGACCCAGGTCGTGTTGATGCGTCAGGGCACGCGCACCGTGCTGTCGATGCAGAACAACTACAAGGGGCCGCCCGAGGCGTTCGCGATGGTCGTGCCGGTACCGAGCGTGCTGCACGAGGGCGACGTCAAGACGCTGACGAAGGACGTGTTCGCGCACGTCGAGGAGATGGGTGCGCCGCGGCTCGTCGAGTACTGGGAGCAGGATCCGTGTCATCCGCAGCGGCCCGAGGAGCAGTACGCGATGGGCGCGGCCGGCGGGGGGATGATGCCGGTGACGAAAGCAGCGGCACCCGCGGATCTCGGCGTGAAGATCGAGGCGCAGTTCACGGTCGGCGAGTACCAGATCGCGATCCTGTCGGCGAAGGACTCGAGCGGGCTCGAGACCTGGCTGCACCAGGAGAAATACAACATCCCCGACGGCGCCGAGCCGCTGCTCCGGCCGTACGTCGAGAGCGGCATGAAGTTCTTCGTCGCGAAGGTCGATCCGCAGAAGGTCAAGTTCGAGGACGGTCGTGCGGCGCTCTCGCCGATCCGGTTCTTCTACGACAGCGATCGGTTCGAGCTGCCGATCCGGCTCGGCCTCGCGAACTCGAGCGGCACGCAGGATCTGATCGTCAACATCCTCGCGAGCGATCGCTACGAGGTCGCGAACTATCCGAACGTCACGATCCCGACGAACCTCGACGTCATGCCGATGGTGAAGGACAAGTTCCCGGCGTTCTACGCGGCGCTGTTCGACCGCACCGTCGAGCAACATCCCGGCGCGGTCGTCACCGAATATTCGTGGGCAGCTGGCAGCTGCGATCCGTGCCCGGGCCCGACGCTCGGCCCTTCGGACTTCGCGACGCTCGGCGCCGACGTGACGAAGGAGAACCTCGGCTACGGCTACGTGCTGACCCGGTTGCACGCGCGCTATGGCAAGGACATCAAGGACGACCTCGTGTTCAAGGCGGCACAGCCGATCGTCGGCGGTCGCGAGATCAAGAACGCGACCGGTCAGCTCGACAGCGACGCGAAGCCGGCGTCGATGAACAACTTCCAAGGCCGCTACGCGATCCGCTATCCGTGGACCGGGCCGATCACGTGCGAGAAGCCGCAGCGCGGAATCTGGGGCGGGCCGCCGTCCGGGCATTCCTCGCAAGGGACGCAAGCGGCGACCGGGCTCGCGTTCGCGCCGCGCGGCCAGGTCCAGCTCGCGCAAGCACTCGCGAAACCGGATCAGGCGGCGTTCGGCGGCGGCGCCTTTACAGGATCGGCCGCACCGGCGACCGACGGATCCGCCGGCAGCGCCACGCCGGCAGCGCCCGCAGCGAAGACGAAGAAGACCGGCTGCGGCTGCGAGACGAGCGGCGGCGACGGTTTCGGCGCGTTCGCGCTGATCGCGGGAACCATCTTGCTGCTGCGTCGTCGTAACCGATCGTAGGAACCCGTTCGTAGGGAGACTCATGAAGACCACGCTCGTCATCGCAGCGATCCTGCTGGGCGCGACTCCGGCCGCGCACGCATTCTGCGGCTTCTACGTCGCCGGCAGCGACCAGCCGATGTTCAACGACGCGACCCAGGTCGTGCTTATGCGCAAGGGCACGCGGACCGTGCTCGCGATGCAGAACACGTACAAGGGACCGCCGCAGGACTTCGCGGTGGTGGTGCCGGTGCCCGCCGTGCTGCACGAGGGCGACGTCAAGACGCTGCCGAAGGAGGTGTTCGCCGACGTCGAGCGGATGAGCGCGCCGCGGCTCGTCGAGTACTGGGAGCAGGACCCTTGCTACAAGGAGCCCGAGCGCGACTACGACGTCGCTGGGGTGGCGTACTCGGCTGAACCTGGCGCGAACGCGGGTTCTGGCGCCGGCGGCTATCAGGTCACCGTCGAGGCGAAGTTCGCGGTCGGCGAATACAACATCGAGATCCTGTCGGCGAAGGATTCGACCGGGCTCGACGCGTGGCTGAAGGATCACAACTACAAGATTCCCGCCGGCGCGGAGCCGCTGCTGCGACCGTACGTCGAGGGCGGCTCGAAGTGGTTCGTCGCGAAGATCGACCCGAACAAGGTCAAGGTCGTCGACGGTCACGTCGCGCTGTCGCCGCTGCGGTTTCACTACGACAGCGAGGAGTTCTCGCTGCCGATCCGGCTCGGCCTCGCGAACTCGAACGGCACGCAGGATCTGATCGTCAACATCATCGCGCCCGATCAGCGCTACGAGGTCGCGAACTACAAGAACGTCACGATCCCGACGAACCTCGACGTCACGAACGCCGTGCGCGACAAGTTCCCCGCGTTCTACGCCGCACTCTACGACCGCACCGTCGAGAAGAACCCCGGCGCGGTCGTGACCGAGTATTCGTGGGCGGCAGGCTCGTGCGATCCGTGCCCGGGGCCGACGCTGACGCCGGAGACGCTCGAGACGCTCGGGCTCGACGTGCTCGATTCGTTCACGCCCGAGCAACAAGCGGCGCGCGACGCCGCGAAGGCCGCGCTCGCGAAGCTGAACGAGGCCGCGCGCGACTACAACAATCGCGACGCGTATCAGGAGGCAGCCGATCGTTACCAAGCGCTCGCTGCGAAAGCGCCACCGGAGACCCAGTTCTGGAACATGGTGCTGACCCGGCTCCACGCGCGCTACGGCAAGGACATCACGAACGACCTCGTGTTCAAGCAGGCCGAGCCGATCATCGGCGGGCGCGAAGGCGCCGGGCAGGGCGCTTCGCCGGCTGGCACGAACAACTTCCAGGCGCGCTACGCGATCCGCCACAAGTGGACCGGGCCGATCACGTGCCTCGATCCCGTGCGCGGGCGCTGGGGCGGCCCACCTGCGGGCGAGCAGGGCGACACCGGCGCGAAGCCGGCACTGGGTCTCGCGTTCGCACCGCGCGGTGACGTGAAGCTCGAGGACGCGCTCGCGCGCGATGTCCCGGAAATCGCGGTGAAGAAGAAGCGTGCGACGGGCTGCGGTTGCCAGTCCAGCGATCCCGCGGGGTTGGTCGCGCTACTCGTCCTCGGGGCGCTCGGATTTTTCAGACCGCGCGGCCGGAACGCGCGTCAATAACCCCGATGCTGAACAAGGTCGCAAAGGTTCTCGGGGGCGCAGCTCTCGCTCTCGTCGTAGACGCCGGCTCCGCCCACGCGTTCTGCGGCTTCTATGTCTCTGGCTCCGGCCAGAAGATGACGAACGACGCGACCCAAGTCGTGCTCATGCGCGACGGCACACGCACCGTGCTGTCGATGCAGAACGACTACAAAGGTCCGCTCGAAGACTTCGCGATGGTCATCCCGGTGCCGGTCGTCCTTCACGAGAAGGACGTCAAGACGCTGTCGGGGGAAGTGTTCCAGCACGTCGAGTCGCTCGGCTCGCCGCGGCTCGTCGAATACTGGGAACAGGATCCGTGTCCCGCGCCGCGCGAAGAGCGGATGTACGACATGGCGCCGCGCGCCTCGATGGCGGGCGCGGGAATGGCCGAGGACAAGGCCATGCCGATGAAGAAGGAGACGGTCAAGATCGAGGCGAAGTTCGACGTCGCCGAGTATCAGATCCTCATCCTGTCGGCGACCGACTCGACGGGCCTCGAGAGCTGGCTCAACCAGAACCACTACAAGATTCCCGCCGGCGCCGAGCCGCTGCTCCGGCCTTACGTCGAGAGCGGCTCGAAGTTCTTCGTCGCGAAGGTCGATGCGAAGAAGGTCAAGATGGTCGACGGTCACGCGGCGCTGTCGCCGATCCGGTTCGGCTACGAGAGCGAGGACTTCTCGCTGCCGATCCGCCTCGGCATGGCGAACTCGAACGGCAAGCAAGACCTGATCGTCAACATCCTGTCGAAGGACAAGCGGTTCGAGGTCGCGAACTACAAGAACGTGTTCATTCCGACGAACTTCGACGTCCGCTCGACGGTGAAGACCCGATTCGCAGAGTTCTACGCGGCGCTGTTCGACAAGACGATCGAAGCGAACCCCGGCTCGGTCGTCACCGAATACGCGTGGACCGCGACGCGCGGCTACCACTGCGATCCGTGCACCGAGTACGACGTGTCGACCCAGGACATCGCGACGCTCGGCGGCGATCTGATGAAGAACGGGATCGAGAACGACTTCGTTCTGACTCGCCTCCACGCGCGCTACGGCAAGGCTGACATGAAGGATGACCTCCGGTTCCGGGTCGCGAAGCCGGTGACCGGTGGCCGCGAGGAGTACGGCAAGGATGGCATCGAGTACAGCGCGAAGCCGTCGGAGCAGAACTTCTTCCAGGCGCGCTACGCGATCCGCCACTGGTGGGCGGGACCGATCGCGTGCAAGAACCCGCAGCGCGGCGTGTGGGGCGGTCCGCCGGATGGCGGCTATCAGCAGACGATCGCGGCGTCGAAGATCGCGTTCGCTCCGCGCGGCCGGCTCGAGCTCGGCACGGTGATCGGGCGCGACCTGTGGGAGATCGGCTACAAGAAGCATCAAACCCCGCCGCCGCCGGCGATCAAGGGGCCGAAGCCGAACACCGGCTCGTTCGCGCAACCGCCGACCCCGAAGGGCGCGCTGTCGCTCGGTGCAGGCGTGCTCGGCGCGCTCGCACTGCTCGGCCTCGGCGGCATGATCCGGAAGAAGAAATGAAGCACCTCGGGCTCGTCGCGATCGTGATGCTGGCGGCGTGTGGCGCCGACGAGCCACTGCCCGTGGTTCCGGACGCCCATCCGGCGCCGGCGCCCGTCGCGGCGCGCCTGCCTCGGCCCGGCGCGTACTTTCCGCCGAGCCTCGTATCGTTCATCGACGCGAAACCGCGGCCCGACGACGTCAGCACCGGCACGCGGCTCGCGGATGTCGATAGCTGCGCGACCTGCCACGCCGATGCGGCGAAGCAGTGGTCGGCGAGCGCGCACTCGTTCGCGTCGTTCGGCAATCCGATCTATCGCGCGAACATCGAGCTCGAGCGCCACTTGATGGGTAAGCCGACGTCGCAGCACTGCGGCGGCTGTCACGACATGCCGCTGATGACCGACGGCCTCATGACGACGGACGCGGCGATTCCCGCGCAGGACCTTCGCGCACACTCCGGCGTGACCTGCTCGTTGTGCCACGGCGTGAAGAGCGTGACGAAGGACGGCAACGGTAGCTACGTGTGGGCGAAGGAGCCGATCGATGCACCGGTGCTGACCGATCCCGCGTCGATCGCGCGGCACAAGGCGCAGGTGTCCGTGAAGCCACTCGGCACGGAGCTGTGCGTCGGTTGCCACCGCGGCTTCCTGTCTCCCGAGATGGGCGCCGACAACATGCCCGTGCACCTCACCGGTCTCGACGAGCCGGGGATGTGGCGCTCGAGCGCGTGGGCCGGCAACGGCATGGGCCGGGTCGACAAGGTCGACCAGAAGACCTGCATCGATTGCCACATGGAGCGCGAGCCCGCGACCGCCGACGAGATGGGCGCGAAGACCAGCGCGACCGGCGATCGCACGATCGCGTCGCACCGGTTCCTCGGCGGTCACACGTGGATGGCCGCGATGCGCGGCGACACCGATCACCTGAAGCGCCTCCAGGCGAAGCTCGAAGGCGCCGCGTCGATCGACGTCGCCGGTGGCTTCTCCGAGGACAAGACCCACGCGAAGCAGTGGGCGCTGCCGGCCGATGGCATGGCTATCACCGGCGGGCAGACGATCGATCTCGATGTCGTGATCCGCAACTTGCTCGTCGGCCATCGCTTCCCCGGCGGCGTGCTCGACATTCAAGATACCTGGGTCGAGGTCGAGGTCGCCGATGCCAATGGCAAGCGGCTCGCGCAATCGGGCCTCGCGCACGCGACCGACGCGCACGACGACGATACCCACGTGCTCCGCACGCTCGTCGTCGACGACAAGGGCGAGATCCTCGAGAAGCACGAGATGGCGAACATGCGCACCCAGATCGCGCCGCAGTCGCTCGCCGCGCGCGAGGCGCAGGTGATTCGCTACCAGTTCGACGTGCCCGCAAAGGTCGCGTTGCCGCTGACGGTGACCGCGCGGCTTCGCCACCGCAGCCGCACGCTCCAGATGCAGGCCGAGGTCTGCAAGCAGGCCAAGACGCCGGAGGGCAGGGCGTTCATCGCCGGTGCGAAGGGCGCGCGCTACGTCGAGCTGGATCCGTGCCGGCCGCAGCCGATCACGCTGATCGCCGAGACCTCGGTCCAGCTCGGCAGCGGTGCGAAGATTTCATCGACCCGCCCGGCGTGGGAGCGGATGTACGAGCACGGCATGGCGCTCGTCGGCACGATCAGCGAGCGGCTCGAGGAAGCGAAGCTCGTGCTCGAGCGCGCACTCGCGGTCGCGCCCGATGGCAAGCCGAAGGCGATGGTGCTGGTCCAGCTCGGCTGGGTCGCGTCGAAGCAGGGGCGGGTCGAGGACGCGCTCGCGCTCGTCGACCAGGCGCGAAAGCTGCTCGCGCCGGCCCAACCTGCCGTGCTCGATGCGATCGCGACGGATGCGCTGATGCGGGTGTGGCGGTGGGACGAAGCCGTCGCTCCGGCACGCGCCGCGGCGAAGCACGCGCCCGGCAATGCGGGGGCGTGGGTCGCGCTCGCCCGCTGCCTCGGTTCGATCGGCGCGGATGCCGAGGCGCTCGCGGCGGCGACGACCGGGCTCGAGCTCGATCCGCGAAACTCCGACCTCCTGCGCTCGCAGGCGACCGCGCTCGCGGCGCTCCACCGACCCGAGGCCGATGCAGCGCTCGCGGCCTACGACAAGTTCCGGTCGCCGGATATCTCGGCGGAGCTGCGCATTTCCTGCGCCGCCGACTCGCCGCGTTGCGCGCGCGAACGCGAACAGGGGCATACGCACCTGTTGCATCCCGTGCGCTGATCGCGAACGATGGGTCGTGCTGTTCGAGCAGATCCGTTCGGGCGGATGTCTGTCTTATTTGATCGGGTGTGACGATTCGTGCGCGGCATTGATCGTCGATCCGCACCTCGATCAGTGCGACCGCTACCTCGCGCTCGTCGCGGAGCGCGGGATGCGCGTCCACTACATCGCCGAGACTCACACGCACGCAGATCACTTCAGCGCGGCGCGCGAGCTCGGTAAGGCGCTGAACGCGCGGATCGTCACGCATCGCACGTCGCCGGCGCCGTTCGCGAACGTCCGCGTCGACGACGGCGAGTCGCTGCTCGTCGGTAAGCTGCGGATGCGCGTGCTCCACACGCCCGGCCACACCGCGGATTCGATGTGCTTCGCGTTCGAGGATCGCGTGCTGACCGGCGACACCCTGCTGATCGGCGGCACAGGCCGCACGGATCTACCGACCGGCGATCCGGATCAGCTGTTCGATTCTTTGTTCGGCAAGCTGCTCCACGTCGGCGACCACATGCGGGTCTATCCGGCGCACGACTACAAGGAGCGATCGTCGACGACGATCGGTGCCGAGCGCACCGCGAACCCGCGGCTCCAGAAGACCGAGCGCAAGGACTTCGTCGCGCTCATGCGCGGGCTCGATCTCAAGATGCCGGATCACCTGACCGAGGCGCTGCGCACGAACTGCTCGGGCGGCAAGACCGTCGCGCAGCTGATCGCGGAAGCATCGCGCGAGGTCTCGTTCATGGGGATGAGCGAGGTCGCGGCGCGGATCGAGCGCGGCGCGCAGGATCTCGTCGTGCTCGACGTTCGCGAGAAGGACGCGTTCGAGCGCGGCCACCTTCCGGGCGCGAAGCACTTGCCGCGCGGCCAGCTCGAGCTCCGCGTCGACAAGGAGCTGCCGGATCCGAACGCGCGGATCCTCGTGTACTGCCAGCTCGGCCGGATCTCGACGCTCGCCGCGGCGACACTGCGCACGATGGGCTTCCAGCGCGCGGTCGCGATGGATGGCGGCTACGACGCGTGGGTCACCTCTGGCCTGCCGGTAACGACGTAGACGTGCACGTGACACGTGCACGTGCACGTGCACGTGCACGTACATGATTCAGCTCGCAGTGTCGAACCTGCGCGCCGTGGCGGTAAGACTCTTCGAGGAGCCTCGCGCTTTTCGATCGCCGACCACCGCTCGCACGCTGGCTCGGGGACGCGCAGTTGCGATCGACGGCAGATCTTCCGACCATTCGATCCGCTACGGTCGTCCTCTCGAGCTCGCGCGCCGCGCGGTAAGTCGCCGACTCTTTCGCGTGGTCAGTTCCCTCGGCCGACCCCTTCGTAGACGTGCACGTGCACGTGCACGTAGACGTGCACGATCCGCTCAGGTCGTCGTCTCGTACTTCCGCGCGGCTTCGACGAGCGCGGGCCAGTCGCCACCAAAATCCTCGAGCAGCCCCTGCTTCTCGTCGATCGCGGTCCACCGCTCGCCCGCGAGCTCCGGCACACGCGCGGCCGGGATCAAGAACACCTCCGGCTTGTCCGCATGCGGATCCGCGGAGATGCCGGCGAAGTCGACCGCGGGAAACACGACCTCCTCGCCGAGCCAGACCGCGAGCTTGATCTCGCGCTGATCCGACTTCGAGGTCGCGAGGAACGTCCCCGCCGTGCGCACCGGGATCCACTGGACGCGCCGGATCGCTTCGAGCAGTCGGAGGTGCGGCTTGTCGGGGCCGAGCTGGAGCAACACGCGCGGCCCGAGGCAGAACGAGCGATGCGGGCCGGGGATCTCGATCGTCTCCTTGCGATCGCGCACCACGGCGCTCAGCACGCCGTGGCCGGAGATCAGCTGCTTCTCGGCCCACTCGGACGAGTAGAACTCCGCGATCGCGTCGGGCGTGAGCGAGCCACCTTGCTCGCTCGACACGAGCTCGACGCCGGTGTGCTCGGCGATGTACTCGGCGACCGCGACCGCGAGCTCGACGTCCTCGGGCGACGCCATCGAGAACATCCGGATCGCGAATTCGGCGTCGTCGACCGTGATCTCGGTCGTCCGTGTCGACACGCCTTCGCGAAACAGGTGCCAGATCCCGCGCGGCCATGCCGTGCCGGGAGGCGGCACGTCCTCGCTGCAGCGGAGGTCGCCGATGTGGAGTGCTTCGCTGATCGCGTCGAGCGTGGCGAGGAGCTCCGGCGCACCGGTCTCGCCCAACGCGATCGCGATCGTCTCGCTCACGTCGACCTCTACTGGGCCGCGACGTGCTTCGTGTACGCGTCGGAAGCCATCAGCTCGGCGATCTCGCTCGCCTCGGTCGGCTCGATCTCGATCATCCAACCGGCCTCGTACGGCGCGGTGTTGACCGATTCGGGCGCGTCCTTGAGCCCGGCGTTGACGGCGACGACCTTGCCCGAGCACGGCGCATAGAGATCGCTGACGCTCTTCACGCTCTCGATCGTACCGAAGCGCTGGCCCTTGGTGACGAGGTCACCGACGGCCGGCAGGTCGACGAGCGTGATGTCGCCGAGCTGGTCGACGGCGAATTGCGTGATGCCGACGCGCCAGGTGGAGCCTTGGCTGCGCAGCCACTCGTGATCGGCGGTGTAGCGGAGATCGGTAGGAAAGCTGCTCATCGTGTCACTTCGCTCGCTTGTAAAACTTGCCCGAGACCACCTGCGCCGCGACAGCCTTGCCGCGGCAATCGATCGTGAGTTGCGTGCCCGGCGCGGCGAGCCGCACCGGTACGTACGCGAGGCCGACGGCGCCGGCGACGGAGATGCCGGGGCCACCGCTCGTGACGTTGCCGACGGGTGCACCATTCTCGACGACGGCATAGCCGTGGCGAGCCACCGCGCGGGCGGCGGGGTCGATCACGAAGCCGACGAGCTGGCGCTCGAGCCCCGCGGCCTTCTGCTTCTGCAGCGCCTCGCGACCGAGGAACTCGCCCTTGTCGAGCTTCACGGCCCAGCCGAGGCCCGCTTCGAGCGGGGTGTGATCGTCGTCGATGTCGTTGCCGTAGAGCGGCAGCTTCGACTCGAGCCGGAGCGTGTCGCGCGCTGCGAGGCCGATCGGCAGACCGCCGAGCGGCAGGGCCGCCTCGAGCAGGGCGCTCCACAGCGCGACCGCATCGCCGTTCGCGCACGCGAGCTCGAAGCCGTCTTCACCGGTGTAACCGGTGCGCGCGGCGACGCACTTCACGCCTGCGATCTCCGCATCGGTGAACGTGAAGCTCGGCATCGCCGCGAGCGTGCCGGCCTTGTCGCCGGGCATCGCGTCGATCATCGCGACCGCCTTTGGACCCTGGACCGCGATCAGCGCGGTCTGGTCGGAGACGTCCTCGACGTTGCAGTGCTCGTTCGCGTGGTCGCGAAACCACTCGAGGTCCTTGCGCTGGTTCGACGCGTTGACGATGACGAAGAAGTCCTTGTCACCGCGTTTGTAGAAGATGCAGTCGTCGACGACGCCACCGTTCGGGCGGCAGAGCAGCGTGTAGACCGCCTTGCCGACCGGCGCGGATTCGACCGCGTTCGTCGTCAGCCTTCCGACGACCTCGCGCGCTTTGTCGCCGCGGAGATATGCCTCGCCCATGTGGGAGACGTCGAACAGGCCGACCGCGTCGCGCACGGCCTTGTGTTCCTTGATCGTCCCCGCGGTGTACTGGACCGGCATGTGCCAGCCGCCAAAATCGATCAGCTTCGCGCCGAGCTGGCGGTGCACGTCGTGCAGCGGCGTCTTCTGGAGCACGTCCACGGGGGGACACTAGCCTATTCGACCGTGACGTGCTTGGTCGTCACGGCCGGATCTTCCTCGCGATTTCCAACTTCGAAGTGCGCGCGGCCGCGGCTGACCAACCTGCGCACCTCCTGCCACCCGAACGCAGTGAGCTTCGACAGCGTGAACACCGCGTCGCCGATCTCGGTGTTCGCGCAGTAGAGCGCGGTGCCGTCGGGATCGTAGTACGGCGCGCTCACCATCTGGTCCGGCGTGCACGTCAGCTCTCCGACCAGGCGATAGCGCGCCGTGCGAACGTCGAGCTCGATACGCTGGCCGGTCCAGTGCGCGCGGTTCGCGAGGAGGTGGCGGAACTGGTTGAAGCGATAGCGCTCGCCATCGAGATCGAGCGTGACCATCACGAGCGGCGGCAGCATCCGGCCGCGGCGCATCAGGCGCGGCGTCGTGACCTCGACGAGTGCGGTCGGCTCGTTCTCGAAGTCGGCGCAGTGCGCCCAGGTCCACGAGTACGCGTGGCGCTTGCCCCACACGTGGGTCTGGCCGAGGACCGCACGATCGAACGACAACCGCTCGCCGTCGACGACGAGCGAGCCGGTGACCTCGACCCGCGGATTTGCCGACGCGACCGCGGTCTCGCCGATCCCGAACGTGTACGCGAGATCGGGCAGGAACTTGAGCTCGTGCTCCGACGGCTGCCAGCGAAGGTCCCACGCGATCGCGTGGCCGTTCCCGTCGAACGCGCCGGTCGTGTGCGAGTGCGCGAGCCGGCTGTTGGCGATCGCGATCTCGAATGGCGACGCCTGATCGCGCACGGCCGTCTCTGCGTAGCGGCGATGGACGCCGAACGTGCGCTCGGGCGCGCGCGGATCGAAGCGCGCGAACCACAGCTCGCCGCGCGCGGGTCCGTGATCGGGCGCTTCCACCACGAACCGCAACCAGAAGCCCTGACCGGTGCCGGGGTGGTTCCACGTCAGGTACCAGACCTCGTAGGTCCCGGCGTGGCCGGCGAACTTGCGGAGGTTGAGCGCTTCGGTCGTCATGCGGCGGCTCCCGTGCGCGGCGGCAGCACGAGCTTCGGCTTGCCGAGGATCCGCGCGCTCATCCACGATGCGAACCGGCGGGGCACGAGCCGGACGCCCCAGCACGACAGCTTGTTGATCCAGCCGGGGATCACGGTGCGCTTGCCCGCGAGCATCGCCTTCACGCTGATCGCGGCGACGCGCTCGGCGGTCATCATCGATGCGTTCGCGAGCCAGCTGTAATCGCCCGCGCCGGCGTTCTCGTGAAACGCGGTCTTCGTTCCCCCGGGGCAGATGCAGGTCGCCGACACGTTCGATCCGCGCAGCTCGTCGTGCAGCCCTTCAGTGAAGTTGCGGACGAATGCCTTCGATGCCGCATAGAGCGCCATGTTCGGCACCGATTGATACGCGCCGATCGAGGCGATGTTGAGGAGGTAACCGCGCGGCCGATCCTGCGCGAGGAAGCGCTTCGCTAGGTCGACGAGCGACGTGATGTTGAGTTGGATCATCTCGGCATCGCGCGTCGCCTCGGTCCGCGTGAACGCACGGAACGCGCCGAACCCGGCGTTGTTGACGAGGATGTCGATCGGTCCACTCGCGGTCGCCGCGGCCCAGACTGCCTCGGCGCCGTAGTCGGTACCGAGATCCGCGGTCACGAGATCGACGCGCACACCCGTGCAAGTCGCGGCGACCTCCGCGAGCTGCGGTTTGCGCCGCGCCGTCAGCACGAGATCACAACCGCGCGCTGCGAGCTCGCGTGCGATCGCGGCGCCGATCCCACTCGACCCACCGGTGACGAGTGCACGTAGCCCCGAGAGCTCCGCCATGCCGCGACGCTATCACGTGGTACCGTCAGGCCATGCGCATCATGCCATTCGTACTTTTGGCATTCGCCGCATGCGGTCCTTCGAGCTCGGAGCTTCGCTCCGCCAAGACGGCGGTCTACGCGGATGGCTCCCAGGTGTTCGCGATCGCAGAACAGGCGGCGGGTGAAGAGAACTACAAGCTGGTGGCCGACGAAGGTCACCTCACCTTCGAGACGGTACCCAAGTGGTACAGCTCCGAGGGCGACCTCCAATCGGCGGGCGCCGACAACTACACGCTGATCCACGGGAGCAGCGTGAAGGTGTCGTTCATCGTCGCGGTGACCTCGACGGGGCCGGGTGAGTATGCGGTGACGGTCACGCCGCACACGTACCAGTACGTCTCCGGCAGCCCGCAGCTCCGGCCGCTCGAGCCGAACGATCCATACCTGCCGACGTGGGTGACCGGCCGCGCCGACTCGCTGGCGATGTCGATCTACGACCGGGCAAAGGGCCTCGCGCTGAAGCCGGTCGGGAGCACCTAACGAGGCGCCTGTGATACGAATCGCGCCATGCGGAACCCGAGCTTCTCCCGTCTAGCGATCCTGATCGCGACGCTCGCGCTGTGCGCGTGCGGCCCGTCCTCGAAAGAACTGTCCGGCGCGAAGACGGCGCACTACAAGGGCGACAAGCTCGTCATGTTCAACGCGATCAAGACGACGGTCGCGGAGAAGTATCACATCGAAAAGTCCGACGAGACCTCGCTCGGCATGCAGACGGTCGGCAAGTGGTACACGCCCGAAGGCCTCGCGGCCGGCGAGCGCAACGACGACATGCGCGACGTGCCCGACAAGTCGCTCCGCATCGCGCTCGTCATCACGATGCAGCCGGACGGCGACGCGTACGTCGTCAACGTCAAGCCGCTGATGATCCGCTACCTGGCTGGCTCGCCGAAGCCGGAGCCGGTTGCCGCGGATGACGCGAGCGTTCCGGGCTGGGCGACCGGCAAGGTCGACGAGCTCGCGATGGACATCCACTCGGCGCTCGCGCAGTACGAAGTGAAGACCGTGCCGGGCTCGGTCCCGCCGCCCGCCGCGCCGGCACCGGCCGCCGCGCCCGCTGCTGATCCGGCCGCGCCGGCGCCGGCCACTGCGCCCGCGACTTGAGTCGTTTCGAACGAGACGTGGTCGAAGAGGTCGTCGTCGAGGCCGACGAGCTCGTCGGCCAGGGTGGCTTCCTCGCGATTCGCCGGCTGAAGCTGCGCAACCGCCGCGCCGATGGCTCGCTGTCGGCGCAGTACACGAACGATGCAGTCATTCGTCCCTACGGCCAAGACGCGGTGGTCGTCGCGATCTTCGCGCGGTCTGCCGAAGGCGTGAAGGTGCTCGTCCGCTCAGGGCTTCGCCCGACGATCGCGTTCGGTCGCGACTCGAATGCTGCGCCGCTGCCCGAGGAGCTTCCACCGTTGTTCGTGACCGAGCTCGTCGCCGGCATCCTCGAAGTCGGCGATCGCGGCGCCGAGGGTCTCGCGCATCGCGCCGCCGCCGAGACACTCGAAGAAGCCGGCTTCGTCGTAGATCCAGCGAGCGTGATCGTGCTCGGCGCCGGCGCGTTCGCTTCCCCTGGCAGTCTGTTCGAGAAGGAGTACTTCGCCGCCGTCGAAGTGCAGCCCGAAACCCAAATCGAGCTCGCCGGCGATGGTTCACCGATGGAAGAGGGCGCCAGCACGCGTTGGCTTGCAATCGATGACGCGATCGCCGCATGCGTTCGTGGCGACATCTGCGACCTCAAGACCGAGGTCGGCCTGCGTCGACTTCGCGATCACTTAGTAGCCCCGCACGCGTAGCGCCATGCGCGCAAATGGAGTCCTCGCTCGGTGCACTCGACCAGGCCTGCAACGAACGGCCCGCGAGCGAACGTTCTGCCGAAATTTGTGCCTCCGTGCCTCTGTGGTAATCCGGGAAGCCTGAACGTTCGGGCGCGAGAGGGTCGAGAGGGCCGTGAGCGTCGCGAGCATCGCGAGCGCCGCGAGCGCGCGGCACCGCGAGAGAACGCGAGCGAAGCGCCGGTCGGATTACCACAAAGGCACCGGTCTTCGCGTCTGATCACGCGACGCGAAGAACTAGGTTTCGTCGCTGCCGGGTTGCGATGGCCGTGCGACCGGCAGTGCCGGGTTCGAAGCGGATGCTTGCGCCTCTTTCCCATCGGCCTTCGCGTATTCGTCGAGCTTGCGATAGAGCGTCTTGCGATCGAGACCGAGCCGTTGCGCGGCGCGGGTCTTGTTGCCGGCTTCATCCGCCAGGACGGCCTCGATGAACTCGCGCTCGAGCTCTTCGAGCGTCATGCGCCGAGCGACCGCGGCTCCCAAGAAATCAGCCGGGCGGCGTTCGCGCACGTGCTGCGGCAGATCGTCGTCGGCGATCAGCTCGCCCTGGCACAGCGCCATGCCGCGCTCGAGCACGTTCATCAGCTCGCGGACGTTGCCGGGCCAGTGATACGCGAGCAGCAGGTGCTGCGCCTCGGGCGACAGGCGCATCCGGCGCGGAGGCGTCTGCTTCGCGCCGAGCTGGACGAGCACGTGCTCGGCGAGCGGCACGATGTCCTCGGGCCGCGAGCGGAGCGGCGGCAGATCGAGGTGGATGACGTTGAGCCGGTAGTAGAGATCCTCGCGGAAGCTGCCGTCGGCGAGCATCGCCTCGAGGTTCTTGTTCGTCGCCGCGAGCACGCGGACGTCGACGTGCTGGTTCTTGGTCGCGCCGAGCGGGCGGACCTCGTGCTCCTGGAGCACGCGGAGGAGCTTGGCCTGGAGTGGCAGCGCGAGCTCGCCGATCTCGTCGAGGAAGATCGTGCCGCCGTCCGCCTCGACGAACAGGCCGGGCTTGTCGGCGCGCGCGTCGGTGAACGCGCCCTTCTTGTGGCCGAACAGCTCGCTCTCGATCAGGCCCTCGGGCACCGCCGCGAGGTTGACGCCGACGAACGGGCCGTTCGCACGGGTCGAGTTGTAGTGGATGCCGCGGGCGATCAGCTCCTTGCCGGTGCCGCTCTCGCCGGTGATCAAGACCGAGGCGGTCGAGCCCGCGATCCGTTGGACGAGCGCGACGACATCGCGCATCGACTGGCTCTTCGCGATGATGTTGCCGAGGCCGAACCGCTCCTCGACCTCGCGCTGGAGCCGCGCGACCTTGGTGCGTAGCGCTCGCTCGCCGAGCGCCTTGTCGGCGACGAGCAGCAGCTCCTCGATCTCGAACGGCTTCGTGATGTAGTCGTACGCGCCGAGCTTGACCGCGCGGATCGCGGTTTCGATCGAGCCGAACGCGGTGATCATCACGACGTGCGGCGGCTCGGGCAGCGCGCGGACGCCGCGGATCAGGTCGAAGCCGTCCATCTCGGGCATCCGGAGGTCGGTGATGATCAAGTCGAAGTGGTGCGCGCGCGCGATCTCGAGCCCGACCGACGCGCCGGAGGCGGCCTGGACCGAGTAGCCGGCGTCGGAGAGCTCCTCGGTCAGGAGGTCGCGCATCGCGGCGTCGTCTTCGACGACGAGGATCGAGACCGAGTGGTCGGCTTCCGGCACCGAACGTTTGTACCGGCGCTGTGGGTCTACGGCAAGCAGCGGCCGGTCGACAGCTGACAGCTCAGCCGGTACCAGGGACCGCTGGCCGGCTGGGTCCCGACCACCGTGGGGCATTGCTGATCGTCGGTGCACTTCTGGACGCAGAAGTTGTGCTGGAGGTACGTCGTGCACGTGTAGTTGCTCCCGAGCGGGTCACAATCGCTCTCGGTGTTGCAAGTCCGCGCGCAGACATCGCGCGTGGCCGCGTTCTCGACGAAGAAGAAGCTCGGGCACTCGAGCCCCGACGCGCAATCGGACTGGCTATCGCACGCGTTGCCCTCGGAGAGCGCGCCTGCGCCGGCGATGTCGACGCAGGCACCGGCGACGCAATCGCCGCGGTAGAGCTGGTTGCGGTACTCGCTCGCGCAGTCGCTCGCGGCGGTACAGCCCGCGCCGAGCGTGCGGTGCGACGTCACCGTGTAGCTCACGGGGGTCGGATCGGGGCTCGACGAGAATTCGCTGACGCGCACGTAGTAGCGACCGAGCGGGAGGTAGGTGAGGCGAACCCGCTCGGCCTGTTCCCAGTAGGACAGCCCGAGCGGGGCGCCAGTTGCATCGACGACCTCGAGGTCGAGGTCGCGCGAGCCGGTCCAGGCGAGCTGGAAATCCCAGGTGTCGCCGAGCGACGTCACGTCGAACGCGAGGTAGTCGCGCTCGCTCGCCGGCTGCGAGCAGATCATCCCCGAGCGCTGGGCGAAGCCATCGCCGTCGGGCACGAGGAGCGTCGCACCGGCGGGGCCGTCGTCGTTCGGCTCGGCCGAGTCATCGGCGTTGCACTGATCGATGCCGGGCTCGCACTTGTGATCGTCGACGTCGCAGCGGGGCATCGCGGCGTTCTTGCAGTCGAAGCTCGTCGAGCACGCGACGCACTGGCCATCGTCACACACCGGCGTCGCGCCCGTGCATTGCGACGAGCTCGTGCAGGTCTCGGGGTAGACATCGAGCGAGAACGAGCTGTCGGTCGGCGCGTGCGACGCGTAATAGTCGACGACGATGTACACGTTCGGGGCGGGCGCGATGAAGTGACCGACCTCGTCGGTGCCGGTGCTCGCGTCTTCGAACAAGATGCACTGTGACGAGCTCGGACCGGTCGGCGTCGAGCAACCGGTGACGACGTAGAACGCGAGGTCCGCGCTGCTCGAGACGTGGACGACGTACGGCATCTCGGGGATGAGCCCGGAGATCTGCATCACGCTGTCGGGGCCCGCGGATTCGATCCCGTACGGTGCATCGGTCTGCTTGCACGCCGAAGGCGCGAGCACGTCGGCGCCTTCGAGCTGGCCGTCGTGGTGGACCGGCACCGTGACGCCGATCGTCTCGAACTCGCGACACGCCGCGTACGACGCCGGCGAATCCGTCGGCGGTGCGTCGGGCATGCCCGCATCGGAGGACGCGCGGCTCGAGAACCCACACCCGGCCATCACCATCAGGATCCAGAACACGCGTGCCACGGCGGGCCCACCCTACCTCCTGTCGTCGAGAACCCACGCGCTCGGCGCTCACACCCGGTGAACCAAATGCGAGGCCGACACCGCAGGTCCGCGCCTCAGGATCGTGAGGCGAATCACCCGGTTACCGTGGACGAGAGCGCTAACCGTGGCCGTGCTTACGTCGCGACCGCCGATGATCGTGTTCCTCATCGACGAGTCTCACGTAATCGATCGGCTCCTCGGGCAAATCCTGCGGCGGCGTACCACCGAGCTCGCGAACCCGTGCGCGAAACGCCTCGGCGATCTGCTCGAACGGAGGGAGATCGCTTCGTCCCGACAACGCGCCCGACACCGCAGCTTCACTCGCTTCCTCGACCAGACGCAGCGCCGTGTCGCGCGAGATCCGCCCGCGCCGCACGATGTCCTGCACGCTGGTCGCGAGGTGACCGAGCTCGTACTGCTTCGAGTCGATCATCTCGAGCGCGACGAAGATCACCTGGCGAGCCGACAGCACCTTGTCCTCGTAGAGCACGAGCGCGGCCTGGAAATAGTTGAACACCGGTACGAGCCGCGGGCCGAACCGGCGGAACCCGACCGGCGGCGAGCGGCGATCGAGGTGGATGAACACGCGCTGAACGGCCAGGCCTTTCGGCACCGCGGTCGCGAGATCGACGCAGCGTTGCGCGTCGTCGTCGTAGGCGCGCGACGCGATCAACACGCGCTCGAGATCGTGGATCGACACGCGCTCGGCGACGAGGTCGGCGTACAGGCAGTAGATGATCGCGTCTGCCTCGGCGTCGTCGCCGAACAGCGTCTCGTGCTCGGCTGCCGCGGCGATCCGCGAGCGCAGCATCGCCGGCAGCTTGTAGGGAATCTGCGCGCGCAACGCGCGGAACCGGCCGCGCAGGATGTTCTTTAGATTATTCTTGAGGACGAACTCGTCGTACTCGACGCCGTCGAGCGCGAGCTTCGCGGCGAGCACCTGGCGCATCTGGGTCGGGCTGCCCGAGACGATGCAGATCCGATGGTCGTGCTGGCGCAGCGCGCGGAGCAGGGCGGTCGCACCGGGGAACGCGTGCTTGTCGGCGGCGGTCTCGAACGCGCTCTTCGCGAGATCCGAGAGCGAGTCGAACTCGGTGCGGAGGTACGTCTTGTCGAGGTCCCAGCGAAACGTGTGGCGCGGCCGCTTCGCGCCGGGCGGGAGCACGGGCACGTCGGGCTCGAGTAAGCCGATGCGTTCGCCGATCCGGGTCGGCAACTTGCCGAAGCGCCCGAACATCACCGCCGCAGCTTTCTCTCGTCGAGCTCGGCCATCGTCCGCGCGATGTTGCCGGTGAGGTTGCCGGCGAGCGCCTTGTGCGCGACCTTGACCGCGTTCGTGATCGCGCGCGCGTTCGACCGGCCGTGCGCCTTGATGAACGGGTAGCGGAAGCCGAGCAGGGGCGCACCACCGTACTGCTGCCAATCGGTGAGGTCCTTCAGCTGATCGATCGCGGAGCTCAGCGCGATCAAGCCGAGCCGCCAGGCGAGCCGCTCCTTGTGCGCGTAGCGCGCGAGCCGGACGACCGTCTCCGACACACCCTCGAGCATCTTCAACACGACGTTGCCGACGAACCCGGAGGTCACGACGACATCGGCAACGCCGCGCGGGATGTCGAGCCCTTCGATGTTGCCGACGAAGTTGAGCTCGGTCGTTTCGACGAGCGCCGCGTGGGCCGCGACGACCTCGGGCGGGCCCTTGCCGGCCTCCGTCCCGTTCGAGAGCAGCGCGACGCGCGGCCGGCGGTTGTGCGAGACCAGCTTCGCGTAGGCCGAGCCCATCACGGCGAAGCCGACGAGATCCTCGGCGGTCGCGTCGATCGTCGCGCCGACATCGAGGATCAGCGAGAACGGATCGTCCTTCTCGCCGCGGCGGAGCTCGGTCGGATAGACCGATGCGAGTGCGGCGCGCCGCACGCCTTCGAGCAGCGGCCACTTGCGCGCGCACGCGAGCACCGATGCGCCGGTGTTGCCGGCGGAGACCAGTGCATCGCCTTCACCGTTCGCGACGAGATCGGCGGCGACCGCGATCGACGCCTCCGGCTTCGCGGCGAGCGCCTCGGCCGGCTTCTCGTCCATCTCGACCCAGGCCGGCGCGTGGTGGACGCGAACCCGCGCACCGTCGTGGCGCATCCGCGGGAGCAAACGGCCGAGGATGGAGGCATCACCGACGAGGATGATCTCGGCGGACGACAGCGCGAGCGACGCTTCGGCCGCGCCTTGGACGATCTCGTCGGGCGCGTGATCTCCGCCCATGGCGTCTACGACGATCCGGTGCACGTGTCGCTATCTTGCCATGAAGCTTCTGATCGAGCGCGCGTCGTAGGCCGCGATCGATCCGAACATCCGATGCTATGGTGCGCGCGCAGTGGCGGAGCGTCTCTACATCGTCGACGGGCACGGTTACATCTTCCGCGCCCACTACGGCCTGATGAACGCCTCGCGCGGCGAGCGTAAAGAGGTCCGGCTCTCGACGTCCGAGGGCATGCCGACCGGCGCGCTGTACGTGTTCGCACGCATGCTGATGCGGCTCGAAGAGGACAACCATCCCGCGCGGATGGCGGTCGTGTTCGACCACAAGGGCGGCAAGAAGACGTTCCGTGCCGAGATGTACGAGGCCTACAAGGCGACCCGCAAGGAGCCACCCGAGGAGCTCCAGGTCCAGATGGAGTACTTCCCGAAGATCGTGAACGGCCTCGGCTGGCCGTGCCTCGCGATCCCCGGCGTCGAAGCGGATGACGTGATCGCGACGCTGGTGGTCGAGGCCAAGAAGAAGGGCTGGGAGGTCGTCATCTACAGCGCCGACAAAGACATCATGCAGCTGATCGGCGACGGCGTGACGATGATCGACGCGCTCCACCAGAAGACGTACACGCGCGAAGAAGTGATCAAGAAGATGGGCGTGCCGCCCGAGAAGATTCCGGACTTCCTCGCGCTGGTCGGCGACACCAGCGACAACATCCCCGGGATCTACGGCGTCGGTGACAAGACCGCCGCGGGTCTGCTCGAGAAGTACGGCACGCTCGACAACCTGATCGCCGAGAACCCGGTCGTCCCGCGGATCAAGGTCAAGCAGCCGTTCAGCGACCCGGAGCAGCTCGAGCGCGTGAAGATCTCTCGCAAGCTCGTCGAGCTGAAGCGCGATGTCGTGGTGCCCCCGCTCGAGTCGCTCGTGGTCGCCGACTGGCACCTCGACGACATGCTCGCGCTGTTCACCGAGCTCGAGTTCCAGGTCCTCGTCGAGAAGGTCAAGATGCGGATGCCGCCGTCGGACGACATGGTCGTCGTGCCGGCGCCGGAGCAGACCACCGTCGCGCCAGTCGCCGCGCGCAGCGATGCCCGGATCGTGACGGGCGCCGCCGCGATCAAGGAGCTCGCCGACGAGATCGCGAAGGCCGAGCGAATGGCGATCACGATCGAGCTCGATCCGGAACGCGTCGAGCGCGCGCAGCTGGTCGCGATCGTGATCGCGGTGCCGGGGCTCGCACCTGCGTACGTGCCGATCGGCCATCGCTACATCGGCGCACCCGCACCGCCGCCGCCCGGTGATCTCAAGCCGCTGTATCACGCGCTCGAAGATCCGACGATCGCGAAGGTCTGCCACGACTCGAAGACGATCATCCGCACGTTCGCGAACCTCGACGTCGAGGTCAACGGCGTCGTCGAGGACACGATGCTCGCCGCGTTCTTGCTCGATCCGACGCAAGAGGCGGAGCCGGGCGAGGCCGTCGCGAAGCGGCTCGGCGGCGTCGACTTGCCCGCACGCACGGCGATCGCGGGTCGGGCGCGGTTCTCGCTCGAGGGCATCGAGGTCGAGAGGGCGGCGCCGTGGGCCGGCGCGATCACGGATGCGCTGCTGCCGATCGCCGACCGCCTGCCAGAGCAGATCGCGAACGGCGGCCTCAAGGATCTGTATCGGACGATCGAGCTGCCGACCGCGCGCCTGCTCGCGCAAGTCGAGCGCGTCGGCATCCACATCGACATCCCGCACTTCAAGAAGCTCGCGGGCGAGGTCAACGCGCGCCTGGCCGAGCTCGAGCAGCACATCTACAAGCTCGCCGGCGGCGAATTCAACATCGGCTCGCCGAAGCAGCTCGGCGAGCTCTTGTTCGAGAAGCTCGGGCTCGAGACCAAAGGTGTGCGGCGGACGAAGACCGGCTGGTCGACCGAGGCCGAGACGCTCGAGCAGCTCGAGCACCCGATCATCCCGCCGATCATGGATCACCGCGAGCTGTCCAAGCTCAAGGGCACGTACCTCGACGCGCTGCCGCCGCTCGTGTGGGCGAAGACCGGGCGGCTCCACACGACGTTCAACCAGGTCGTCGCCGAGACCGGCCGGATCTCGTCGCAGGATCCGAACCTCCAGAACATTCCGATCCGCAGCGAGCTCGGCATGAAGATCCGGCGAGGCTTCATCGCGGCGCCCGGGATGAAGTTGATCGCGGCCGACTACTCGCAGATCGAGCTGCGGATCCTCGCGCACCTGTCGGGCGATCCGCTGCTGTCGACCGCATTCCGCGATCGCGTCGACGTACACACTCAGACCGCGGCCGAGGTGTTCGGCGTCGCGCGCGAAGCCGTCACCGCCGAGCAGCGCCGGATCGCGAAGGCCGTCAACTACGGCCTGTCGTACGGTCAGAGCGACTTCGGCCTCGCGCGCACGCTCGAGATCACGCGCAACCAGGCCGCCGAGTACTCGCGGCGCTACTTCCAGCGGTTCCCGACGATCCACAAGTTCATGGACGAGATCGTCGCGGTCGCGCGCGCGCAGGGCGGGGCACGCACGCTGCTCGGCAGATGGCGGCCGATTCCGAACCTCATGTCGAAGTCGCCGGCCGCGCGTCACGCCGCGGAGCGCGTCGCGCAGAACACTCCGATGCAAGGCACCGGTGCCGACATCATCAAGCTCGCGATGCTGCGGACGACCGAGCGGATCGCGCGCGAAGGCTGGCCGGTGCAGATGCTGCTCACGGTCCACGACGAGCTCGTGTTCGAGTGCCCGCCCGACCTCGCCGAGGAAGTCGGTGCGGCGCTGAAGACCGAGATGGAGCAGGTCTACACGCTGTCGGTGCCGCTCGAAGTCGATATCGGAATTGGCGACACCTGGGCCGACGCGTAAGCTCGACGCATGAAGTTGGCGTGGTTGGTGTTGGTCGTCGCGTGTGGCGGAGATCACGGTGGCCAGGACGCGTATGTCGCGTGCAGCACCGAGTGCAAGACGCCCCCCGGACCGAGCTGCAGTGGTTCTGGAGAGACGCAGTGGTCGGGCGGGATGTGCACGAACGGCACGTGCGTGTATTCGCCGACGACGACGGCATGTCCGATGGGGTGCTCGGGGAACGTGTGTGCAGTCAGCGAGGTCAACTGCAATACGGCGTGTCACGACATCACGTCGTGCAACGGCAACGTCCTCTCGACAATGGCGAAGTACTGCCCGACGCCGCAGAGCTTCTGCACGCACTCCGCCGCGACGACGGTCGATTGCTCGACGATGATGACGCCTCCGCCGCCGGACTGTTCCGGGACGGTGGCGAACACGTATGCGGCGACCGGTTCGTGCATCGCCGCCGGCGGTAGCGCAGCGTGTGGGTATGCGAAGACATCGGTGGACTGCGCGACGACGAACCAGATCTGCACGAGCGGCGCGTGCGTCGGTCCATAGACCGTAGAAACTCGACACGATACAAACGGGGCATGTTTCCCCGGGGCCTCGCGCTCTCGCTGTGTCTTCTGTTCGCCTGCGGCGACAACAACAACCTCGATCCCTGCAGCACGGCGTGCCAGACGCCGCCGAACGCGAAGTGCGAGGGCAACACGACGGTGACGTACGGCGAAGGCACGTGCTCTGCCGACGGTGCGAAGGCGAGCTGCGATTACAGCGAAACCCGCGTCGACTGCACGACGACGAATCAGGTCTGCGCGTCGGGCGCGTGCGTCGCACCGAACGATCCGTGCGCGATGACCTCGTGCACGACCGCGCCCGCAGCGACGTGCAACGGCACGGTCGCGCACTCCTACGATCCGAACGGTACCTGTAGCAGTGCGAGCGGCACCGGCGTTTGCTCGTATACGCCGCACGATGTCGATTGCGCGACGACGAATCAGGTCTGCGATCAGGGCACGTGCGTCGATCCGTGCAACGGCGTCGCCTGCACCACGCCTCCCGCGGCCACGTGCACCGGCACGATGTCGACGACGTACGCGGCGACCGGTACGTGCGATTCGTCGACGGGCACGGCGGTCTGCCACTACACGCCGACGACGACGAACTGCGCGACCTCGAACGGCGCGTGCGATGTCGGCACCGGGGAATGCACGAGCCCGTGCACGAACGTCACCTGCACCACGCCGCCGGCCGCGTCGTGCACCGGCACGATGTCGACGACGTATGGCGCGACCGGCACGTGCGATGGCACGAGCGGCACCGCGGTGTGCGACTACACGCCGACGACCGTCAACTGCACGAGCTCGAACGGCGCGTGCGACGCGACGAGCGGGTTGTGCGTGACGCCGTGCACCGCGACGAGCTGCACGACGCCGCCTGCAGCCTCGTGCAACGGCACGCAGTCGACGTCGTATGGCGCGACCGGGACCTGCGACGGCACGAGCGGCGCCGTGGTGTGCAGCTATACGGCGACGACGATCGATTGCGCCAGCAATGGCCAGACCTGCGACGGTGCGACCGGGTTGTGTACGGATCCGTGCACCGGCGTCACGTGCACGACGCCGCCGCCACCGCATTGCGATGCGACGACGCCGACGACCTCGATCTCGTTCGCGGCGACCGGCACCTGCGATAGCTCGACCGGCTCGGCGGTGTGCAACTACACGCAGACGTCGATCGATTGCACGCTGAACCACCAGACGTGTGATCCGGGCACCGGCCTCTGCGCCGATCCGTGCACGTTGACCTCGTGCACCACGCCGCCGCCGGCGACCTGCGCGAACAACACGCTCACGACGTACGGAAACCCGGGGACGTGCGACTCGTCGACCGGCACGGCGACCTGCTCGTACGCGCGGACGGATACGCCGTGCGGCCCCGGGTTCTGCCAGGCCTCGACGGCGTCGTGTCTCGCGGATTGTGGCGGCAGCAACTGCACGACGCCGCCCGCGCCGACGTGCAATGGCGACGTGCTGACGACGTACAACGCGACCGGCACGTGCGATACGACCGGCACGCCGGTGTGCGTCTACACGACGGCGGCGACCACCGATTGCACGCTGACGGGACAGACCTGCAGCGCGGGCGCGTGCACCGGCTCGGCGATCATCGTGCGCACGCAAACCCCCGCGACGATCACCGATGTCGTCGGCACGACGCAGACCGTGTTCGGCCGGATCTACATCCAGGGCGAGACCGACCAGAACACCAGCGGTAACGACGCGCTGAACTTCCTCGACGTGATCGAGTTTGGCATCGGCACCGGCACGGATCCGACGGCGTACACGTACACCGTGGCCGTGCCGAACCCGGCGTACGCCGGCGCCGAGCCGACCTACGACGAGTACATGTCGTCGTTCCAGATCGCGGGCACCCCGGGCACGGTGCAGCGCTACGCGTATCGGCTGTCGCGCGACGGCGGCACGACGTGGTTCTACGGCGACCTCGGCGCCGCCGGATCCTCGGATGGGTTCACGACGCCCGGAACGCTGAACATCGCGGCGCCGTTCTTCAGCACCTACGTCGAGGGCAGCAGCAACAACAAGGCGCTCGAGATCTTCAACCCCGGCTCGGTCGCGTTCTCGCTGACCGGCTGCGTGATCCGCCAGTGGACGAACGCGGCGACCGCGCCGACGACGGTGCTGACGTTTGCCGCCGGCGACAAGATCCAACCGAACGACGTCGTCACGTTCTGCCAGTCGTCGCTACTGGTCGCGAACGGCGGACCCCTCGCGAGCTGTACGAAGACCACGACCTCGACCAGCCTGTGGAACGGCAACGATACGGTCGAGCTGTTCTGCGGCACCGCGATCGTCGACTCGATCGGCAAGGAATCCGAGAACCCGGTGACGTGGGGCACGGGCGGCACCACGACGACGGATCACACGCTGCTCCGCCACTGCGACGTGTTCGCAGGTGACCCGATCGCGACCGACGTGTTCGATCCCGCGACCCAGTTCAAGGGCTATCCGAAGGACTACCTCGGCGTCTTCGGAGTACGGACGTGTCCACTCCCGTGATCCGTGTTAGGACCGACCGCGTGAAGACCTGGCTGCTCGCCGTCCTCCTCGCCGTCCCGGCTTGCCACGATGCCTCGAAAGATCTCGAGGGCATGGTCAAGAAGTGCAGCGAGTGCAAGGACAAGGCGTGCGCCGAGTCGGTGATCGACGAATTCGTGACCTACGCGAAGGCGAACCCGAACCCGCGTGGCGACGAGGGGAATGCGGCCGCCCAGTTCCAAGCGCTCGGCAAGTGCGCCACCGACAAGGGCGTAGACGTCAACACCTTGTTAACCAAGACAAAGTCGCTCTAACGGGGTTTGGCGTTTCGCCGGCGGTGCCGGTAGACTAGAGCTTCGATGCGCCGGCTCGCAGCTGTGGTTCTTGTCGCCGCGTGCAACGGCACCCCGCCGAGCGCGGTGTCGACCGGTAGTGCGACGCCGGTCGCGAGCGTCGACAAGCACACCGGCAGTGCAGCGGTCAGCGTCGCCGCGGCGACCGCTTCGCCGAAGGCCGGCAACCTGATCGAAGGCAGCGTCAAGCCGCACCACGAGGAACAGGTCGTCGAGTGCCCGGCGAAGGTGCCCGACTCGCTCGACGACGACAACAAGGTCACGGCGCTGCTCGACGAGGCGAACAAGCAGATCGAGATTGGGGCGTTCGGCGCGGCCTGGACCTGCGCGGATCGCGCGGCCGACCTGTCGCCGACCTCGGTCGAAGCGCATCACTTGCGCGGTGCGGCGCTCGCGGCGCTCGGGCGCGATGCCGAGGCCGCGACGGCGTATTCGCTCGCACTCGCGCTCGATCCCGATGACCCGGAGACGCTCCGCGCGGTCGCCGACTTCTATATCAACGGCAAGGGCGAGCGCGGTCGCGATGCGCTCCGGCTCGGGCTCGAGCTCGCGCAGCGCGGCAGCCGCCGGGCTCTCGCACGGCGCCGTCGCAATGCGCCGCTCGCCGCCGATCTCGCGGTGCTCGAGGCGCAGGCGCTGAACGACCTCGGCCGCAGCGACGAGGCGCTCGAGCGGATCGATGCGGCGCTGCGGATCGCGCCCGGGCGCGGTGACGCGCTGCACGAGAAGGGCGTCGCGCTGTTCGACCTGTCGCGGTTCGCGGATGCGAAATCCGCGTTCCAGAAGGCGCTCGGGATCCAGCCCGACGACGCGTACACCCACCAGATGCTCGGCCTCACGCTCGAGCAGCTCGCCGATCCGGCCGCCGACACCGAGCTCGCGCGCGCGGTCAAGCTCGCACCGGCGGAGCTGACCCCGCCGGTGTTGATCTCGAAGGCCGAGTTCCAGAAGGAGATCGACGCCGTGATCGCGACGCTGTCGCCCGAGCGGCGGACGCGGGTCTCGCAGATCAAAGTCGAGATCGAAGACCTCCCACTCGCCGAGGATCTGAAGGCGGTCAACCCGCCGTTCCCGCCCACGATCCTCGGGCTCTATCGCGGCCCGGTCGGCCGTGCGCCCGCGCCGGATGACGAGCCGTCTTCGATCGTGCTCTATCGCAAGAACCTCGCTCGCGCGGTCAAGACGCGAGTCGAGCTGACCGAGCAGATTCGCGACACGCTGCTGCACGAGATCGGGCACCTGGAAGGCCTCGACGAGGACGACCTGCGCCGCCGCGGCATGGAGTAGCGACGGGTTGGGGTAGGATGGGCGCGCGATGGCGGACGGCCCAGGCTTGGCGGTAGCTGCACCCGAAGAGGTGCAGTCGCTCGCGTCCGCATTGAAGCGCGAGCAGAAGAAGGTCGCGCTCGTTCAGGAGGTCAGCCGCGCGCTGTCGTCGATGAGCGATACCGATCAGCTGCTGCGGCTGATCATGGAGAAGGTCACCGAGCTGATGGAGGCCGATCGCTCGACGCTGTACCTCCTGAGCGAGGACGGCGGGACGCTGACGAGCAAGGTCGTCCAGGGCGAGCAGGTCGTCGAGATCCGGCTGACGGTCGGCGAGGGCATCGCGGGCTGGGTCGCGCAGACCAAGGAAACCTCGAACATCCCCGACGCGTACGCGGATCAGCGGTTCCAGCCCGCGTTCGATCTCAAGACCGGCTATCGCACGCGCTCGATCCTGACGGTGCCGATGGTCGGCGCACTCGGTGGGTTGGTCGGCGTGCTCCAGCTGATCAACAAGCTCGGCGGTCCGTTCGAGCGCGGCGACGAGGAGCTCGCGGCGGCGCTCGCGAGTCAGGCGGCGATCGCGATCGAGAACGCGCGGCTGTATCAGTCGCTGATCGCGCAGAACCAGGAGCTGCTCGATACCCGGCGCGACCTCGAGCGGCGCCAGCGCGAGCTCAACGCGCTCTACGAGGTCGAGAAGGACATGTCGCACGCGCTCGATCTCGACGACCTGTTGTCGAGGATCCTCGCGCAGGCCATCGGCGTGCTCGGCGGTGGCGCGGGATCGATCGCGCTCGTCGAGCCCGACGGTTCGTTGCGGTTTCGCACGGTGCAGGGCCCGGCGGCGCCGCGGCTGATCGAGCGCACGCTGCCGCACGGCACCGGTCTGATCGGCTGGTCGATCGCGCACAAGATGCCGATCATCGTCGACGACCCCGCGAACGACCCTCGCCACGCGCGCGATGTCGCGGCCGAGTCGGGCGTGACGCCGGCGCACCTGATGGTCGCGCCGCTCGTCGACGGCGAAGAGGTGATGGGCGCAGTCGAGATCATCGATCAGCGCAAGAAGACCCGCGAGGGCTCGCAGTGGAGCGAGGTCGATCTCAAGCTGCTCGTGCTGATCGCGTCGCAAGCGGCGTCCGCGATCGGGTTCGCGCGCCAGCGCAACGAGCAGAGCAAGACCGATCGGCTCGCGTCGATCGGCCGGATGCTCGCGGGCCTGCTCCACGACCTGAAGACGCCGATGACGATCATCTCGGGCTACGGCCAGCTGATGGCGGCGAGCGACGATGCCGCGCAGCGCGAGGCGTACGTCGAGCAGATCCAGCGCCAGTTCGATCTGATGGCCGGCATGACCCGCGAGGTGCTCGCGTTCGCGCGCGGCGATACGGACCTCGTCGTCCGCAAGGTCTACGTCAACCGCTACGTCGAGGAGCTCGCGACTCAGCTCGGCGCGGCGACCGCGGGGCGCAACATCGACTTCGCGCTCGAGGCCAAGTACGACGGCATCGCGTACTTCGACGAGCAGAAGCTGCTGCGCGTGTTCCACAACCTCGCGCGTAACGCGGTCGAGGCGATGCCCGATGGCGGCAAGCTGACCGTGACGGTCGACAAGCTCGACGATCTTTTGACGTGGTCTGTGCGCGATAGCGGACCGGGCATTCCCACCGAGGTCCGCGGCCGGCTGTTCGAGCTGTTCGCGACCGGCAAGAAGGGCGGCACCGGGCTGGGGCTCGCGATCGTCAAGAAAATCCTCGACGATCATCACGGCACGATCGCCGTCGAGACAGGCTCGACCGGTACGAACTTCGTGCTCAAGCTACCGCTACAGAGGCCGACCGATGGTGACTAAGAAGTTGTTCGCAATCGCGGTGGCATTGGCTGCCTGCAAGGGCCACGACAAGCCGGCAGCGCAGACCGGAAGTGCGGCGAGTACCGGCAGCGCAGGGAGCGCTGCGAAAGACCCGTGGGTGACCGCGGATGCGTCGACGGTGCCCGAGACCGCCGAGCAAAAGAAGCATCGCGCCGACGTCGCGCTCGGCCGGGTCGCCGCGATCATGCCGAAGCTCGCGAAGGTCCGCGGCCTCACGTTCGACCACGACATCCCGCGCGAGTACCAGAGCGCCGACGCGTTCAAGGCGTTCGTTCACGCCGAGATCGCGAAGGACATGTCGAAGGACAAGGCCGACGAGGAGAGCGCCGCGCTCTATCACGTCGGCCTCCTGACCAAGCCCGGCAACCTCGCCGAGCTCGAGGAGCAGGCGTTCACGACCCAGGCCGGCGCGTACTACGACCCGGCGGCGAAGAAGTTCTTCGTCGTGATGGTGCCCGACAGCGACGTCATGCTCGACACGATGTCGGCGCACGAGCTGACCCACGGGCTCCAGGACCAGCACTTCGATCTCCAGAAGTACATGCCGACGGGCGACAAGCTCGACGACGATCATCAAGCCGCGCGCCGGTTCGTCGCCGAGGGCGACGCGACGTTCACGATGTTCCTCTACATGGTCGCGCCGGATGGCAACGTCCCGCCGGCGGCGATGAAGCTGCTCCGCGGTCAGCTCGAGTCGTTCGCGGGCACGTCGCCCGAGGACATGATCAAGCAGAACGCGGCTGCGTTCGGCAGCTCGCTCGATCCCGAGATCAAGAAGTCGGTCGACGCGATGGGCGACATCCCGATGACCGTGCTCGTGCCGATGATCGACTCGTACATGCAGGGCGCCCTGATGGTGTCCGCGGCGTTCGATCAGGGCGGCTGGAAGGCCGTCAACGAGCTCTACACGAACCCGCCCGAGTCGACGGAGCAAGCGCTCCACCCGGCGACGAAGCTCTATCCGAACCGCGACCATCCGAAGGTCGTGAGCTTCGCCGTCGCCGACAAGGCCGAGAAGGAAGTCGCGAGCATCGTGTTCGGCGAGCTCCAATGGCAGATCTATTTCGAGCTGTGGCTGCCGGCGCAGAAGGCGATCGCGTCGGAGGGGTGGGGCGGCGACCGCGTGAAGGTGACGAAGAACGCGGCCGGCAAGATGACCGCGTGGATCTCGACCGTGTGGGACACCCAAAAGGATGCCGACGAGTTCAAGGCGGCCTATGTCGGCAGCCTCGCGAAGCGGTTCCCGAAAGGCTCGGGCGATCCGACGACGCCGGCCGGCTTCGATCGCGGCGACGGCGCCGGCAAGATCTGGGTGAAGCAGGACGGCGTGAAGGTGTTCGCCGTCGACGGCGCGGGCGACGCGAAGTCGGTCGATCAGCTCGCGGCCGCGACGAAGATCAACTAGCAGGCTTCGACGCCGAGCCACAGCGGCGCGTGGCTGGCCTGCGCGAGCTCGCGCGCCTTCGCGATCCGTTCGCGCGCATCCTCGACGGAAAACCGGCCGACGACGGCGCGGCCGCCCTCGTGGACCGCGCGCATCATCTCGTGCGCTCGCGCGGGCTCGAGCCCGAACACGGTCTCGAGGACGTGCTCGACGAGCTGCATCGTCGTGTAGTCGTCGTTGCGGAGGACGACATGGACGTGGGTCTCGCGCGGCAGCGTCACCGGTGGGACGTCACCGTGGACGAGCTCGAACACGAGCGCGTTGCCGGTCAGCGGCGGTTGCTCGAGCAGTGCGCCTGCTGGTGTGCGCTGGACCATCACGAGCGCGTCGACGCACGTCATCGGCCGCGCGTGGCCGTGGGCGATGCCGAGTGCGGTGCCGAGCAGGCGATTGCCGTCGCGCGGATCGAGATCGTGGAGCTCCTCGTCGAGCTTCGCGGTGACCGCGGTTTCGAGCGCGGCTGGATCGCCGCCGAGCTTGCCGATCGCCGCGGCGACCTTCTCGTCCTGGGTCACGGCATAGAGCACGTGGAGCGGGCCGAGCGGCTGGTTGCGCGAGGTCGCCGCATGCTTCGCGAGGTGCAACGCGACCTGCATGTCCTCGTCGAGCATCGTCGCGAGTTGCTTCTGGCGGTGGCGCTCCTCGCGGATCCGCGCGCGGTTCTGCCAGGTCCACAGCACGCCCGAGGCGGCGAAGGAGCTGAGCAAGAGCACGATCGCTTCCACACGTGCAGCGTACATCGCCGAGGCGGGCTTTGCCCGGCGAGGCAGCGCTGCCGAAGGGCAGCGCGGAGTTATCGCCGTCGCGCCACCGCACGCCGACCTCCCCGATCTGCCATGCTTGCCGCGTGGCCGTGCTCGCAGGGCTCACCGGCATCGCGAAAGCGTACGGCTCGCGCCGCGCGCTCGCGGGCGTGACGCTCGAGGTCGCGGCCGGCGAGGCCGTGCTGCTCGTCGGCCGCAACGGTGCGGGCAAGACGACGCTGTTGCGGATCGCGACCGGGTTTCTCGATCCCGACCGCGGCACGGTCGCGATCGCGGGGCTCTCGATGGCGAGCCAGCGCGCGAAGGCGCAGCGCCAGCTCGGCTACCTGCCCGAGCACGCACCCGCGCCACCGGAGCTGACCGTGCGCGAGCACCTGAAGCTACGCGCCCGTCAGAAGGGCGTGGCCGACTGGGACCGCGCGATGGAAGCGGCCGCCGTCGCGAGCGAGGCCGATCGCCGGATCGGTACGCTGTCCAAGGGCTTTCGCCAGCGCGTCGGCCTCGCGGACGCGCTGCTCGGCGAGCCGCCGCTGCTCGTGCTCGACGAGCCGACGAGCGGCATGGATCCGATCCAGACGCGCGAGCTGCGCGACCACCTGGTTGCCGCCGCCAAGCAACGCGGCGTCTTGGTCTCGAGCCACGCGGTCACGGACCTCGAAGCGCTCGCGACCCGCGTCGCCGTGCTGAAGGATGGCGTGCTCGTCGCCGTCGATACACCTGGGGCGTTGCGCACGCAGACCGAGACGAAATCGCTCGACGACGCCGTCGTCAAGCTGCTCGGCGAGGCGGCATGAGAGCCGTCTACTGGGTCTGGCGGCGCGAGCTCGCGGTCACGCTGCGCGCGCCGATCGTGTACGTGATCGGCGGCTTGTTCCTGGTCGTCCAGGGGCTCGCGTTCGCGGGGCTCGTTACCGCACTCTCGGATCCGCGTCGACCGGCGCCGCTGGGCGCGCTGCTCGAGGGCCAGCTCGCGGGCACGTTGCTCACGTGGGTGCTCCAGCTCGTCGTGCTCACGCTACTCGGCATGCGCACGATCGCCGAGGAACGCCGTGGCGGCGGCTGGGAATTGCTGCTGACCGCGCAGGTCTCGGAGCGCGCGGCGGTGGTCGGCAAGTGGCTCGCGGCGTCGACAGTATATGCGCTGCTGTGGATCCCGACGCTCGCGTACCTCGGCGTCGTCGCGGCGTTTCGCGGCGACGCCGGCGGCTGGGACCTCGCGAGCATCGCGTGCGGCTACGCGGGCGCGATCGCGATCGGCGCGGCCTTGCTCGCGTGGGCGGTCGCCGCGAGTGCCGCGACCTCGACGACGCTCGCTGCGGGTGGCCTCGGCTTCGCACTCTTGGTCGCGTGGTTCCTCATCGGCGAGCTGCCGTCGCTGTGGCCGGATCTCGCGGCGGATCATGGCGCGCTCGCGGCCACACTCTCGACGATCGGCCTGCGCGCGCGGCTGACCGCCTTCGCGCGTGGCGAGATCGATCTCGCTGGCGTGCTCGTCGTCGCGACGATCGCGATCACCGGGTTGTCGCTCGCTGTCGTGCTCGCGTGCGCGGGGCGGCGCCGCATGAAAGAGATGCGCGAGCGGATCCTCGCGACCGCAAACCTCGCCGCCATCGGCGCGCTCGCGATCGTGCTCGCGGTGCGCCACCCGCACGCGTGGGATGTCAGTGCGCATCACGCGAGCTCGCTCGATCCCGCGACGACGGCGGTGCTTGCCGAGCTGCCCGCGCCGGCGACGCTGACGATCGTCGAGCCGACCTACGGCGCGCTCGAGCCGCTGTACGACGAGGTCGCGCGGGTCGCGGAGCGGATGCGGCGGGCAGGTCGGATCACGGTAAGGCGCGTCGACCCGGCCGCGCTGCCGGGTGGCCTCGATGCCGCCGCGCGGGTTGCGGGGCTCCAGCCGAAGGAGCTCGCGTCGAACGGCGGTGTCGTCGTCGAGCTCGAAGGCCGGCGCCGCGTCGTCGATGTCTTCGAGCTCGCGACGATCGACGCCGGTGCCGGCGGTGCACCGACATTCGAGCACCTCGCGATCGAGCAGGCGCTCGCGGGGACGCTCGCCGAGCTCGCCGCACCCGTGCCGGTCACCGCGTGCGCGATCACGGGACACGGCGAGCTCTCGCTCGAGACCCCCGATCCGAAGGGCGCGGACTGGACCGCGGTCGGCAACCGGCTCCGCGGCGATGGCATCACGACGACCGAGGTCACGACGAGCTTCGCGCATTGTACGGTGCTGATCGTCGCCGGGCCGATCCGCGAGCTGTCGGCCGAAGAGGCGCTCGCGGTCCAGCGCTTCGTCGCGGGCGGTGGCGGCTTGCTCGTCGCCGCGGCAGGGCGACCCGTGCCGAACGGCCCCGAGCTCGCCGCGACCGGGCTCGAAGGCGTGCTCGCCGGCGATGGTCTCGGCCTGCCGTTCGCGATCGCGATCGATCCGACGCTCGCGATCCGCGAGCTGCCCGGCGCGCTGATGATCGCGAGCGGCTACAGCGATCATCCGATCAACGCCGGCTTCGCCGATCGCCGCCGCACGCTGTGGTTCCAGCCGCGCGCGGTCGCGGTGACGCGCGGTGCGAAGCCGCTGGTGTCGGCATCGAGCGCGAGCTGGGGCGAGACCGATTTTCACGCCGCGCCCGCGAAGGACGAACGCGACCTCGCCGGTCCGGTCGTGCTCGCGGCGGCGGGCAGCACGCATCGCGTCGTCGCGATCGGCTCGGCCGAATCGTTCACGAACGCTGCGCTGGCGGGCGGCGCGTCGGCCGGCGACCTGTGGCTCGAGCACGCGGTGCGCTGGCTCGCGAACAAGCCTGCCCCCGTGCCGGCGATCGCGGCGCGCACGCCGGATCAGATCCGCCTCGTGATGACCGCTTCGGAGCGGCGCGAGGTGATCGCGCTGTCGGTCGCGGGCATTCCGCTCGCGTGGCTCGTCCTCGGCGGCGCGCTCGTCTGGTGGCGGCGCCGGAGGGCAACGTGATCGCGGGGCTGCGCGGCCTGATCGCACTCGCGGTGATCGGCTTCGCGCTGTTGGTCGCGGTCGTCCTCGATCGCAGTGGGCCAACGGTCGTCGATCGCGCGGTCGTTCCGCACTTCGATCCCGCGGCGGTCCGCACGCTCGCGTGGACGACGCCGCGCGGCGGAGTCGGTCCGACGCTGCAGCGCCAGGGCGACGGCTGGACCAGCGCCGACGAGGGAGCGTCGCTCGACGCGCGCGCGGTCGACGATGTCCTGAGCTCGCTGCGCGGAGCGCGCTGGCATCGCCGCGACGCGCACCGCGAGATCGATGCGCATCGCACGCTCGCGATCGCCGGCGGTGCAGCGACCCACTCGATCGCGATCGGCGAGAGGCTCGCAGGCACCGAACAGGCGTGGATCCGGGTCGACGGTGGCCCGGCGCTACTCGTCGACGATTGGCTCGCGAACCTGCTCGATCCGGGACCGCTCGCGTTTCGCGATCGCACGCCGCTCGCCGCCGCCGCGAGCTCGACGATCACGATCGAGCTCGCCGGCAAGACGCTCGAGCTGCACAGCCAACCGTGGCGCACCCGCGACGGCTTGATCGCACCCGCGCTCGGCGACGCGCTCGCCGCGACGCTGTCGGCGCTGGTTCTCGTCGGTCCAGCACCGGCGCCGTCGGCCGCGCCGGTCGCGACGATCGCGCTGGCCGGCGGACCACGCGTCCAGATCGGCGGTGCATGCGCGCAGCCCGACCAGACCGCGATCGCGATCGGCACCGCCGGCGCGTGCATCGCGACGCCAGCGTGGACGAGCGCGCGAGCCGCGATCGAAGCCCTGTTCGCACCGGCGACCGAGATCATCGATCGGCGTCCAGCTGGCTTCGCGATCGATCACATCGGGCTCGTCGGTGCGACGCTGTCGCTCGTACGCAGCCCGACGCTCGCGTTCGAGAGCGGCACGACCAGCCCTGCCGATCCGGATCGCGTCGCCGACCTCGTTCGCGCGCTCGCCGAGCCCGGCGAACCGATCGCGGTACCGACCACCGCACCCACGTTCACGCTCTCGATCGCACCGATTCACGGCGAAGCGATCGCACTCGACGTGTTTCCCGACGCCCTGCATCGCCGCGGTGAAGCCGTCGCACTTCGCATCACCGCCGCGGCGCGCGCGATCCTCGGCCGCCCGGCGAGCACGCTCCTCGATAGCGAGCGGTGGGCTGAAGAGCCCTCGACGATCGCGGCGCTCGTCGTCGACGGCGTCACGTATCGCCGCGGCGCGGTGCTCGGCGAATGGGCGCGCGAGCCCGCCGGCCCCCTCGACCCCGCGCTCGTCGAAGCGGTCGCGACGACGGCGGCGAAGCTCCGCGCACCCGCGCGCGCGACCGACGGCATGCCCGCTGCGACCCCGCATCACCTCCGGATCACGTTCGCTCCGCCCGTCGGTGGTCCGGTCACCCGCGAGCTCGCGCTCGGCGCTCCCGGCCCCGATGGCTGCCCGGGCCTGCTCGGCGCCCAGCCGATCACCGCGCCACTCGCGCTGTGCACCGCCGTCGCCGCGTTGGCGCGGTGATTGCTGTGTCCACCTAGGTGATGCGCAATCCGGCACTCGGCTGCGTGATGGTGTGGACGCTCGTTCTCACCGCCTGCGGCAACGTCACCGAAACCACCGATGTCGCGTACGACCCGCGGTTCGCGAGCGACGTCCTCGACGTCTATCGCCCGCCACCCGCTGGCAAACCTCGCCCCGCGATCCTCGTGATCCACGGCGGCGGTTGGACCGAAGGCATTTACCGGAGCAGCATGAGCAACCAGGCCGAGCGGTTCGCCGAGGCCGGTTACGTCACGCTGAACATCGAATACCGCCTGACTCCGAACGGCGGCCAGTATCCGCACGCGGTCGAGGATTGCTACTGCGCGCTCGCGTATGCGCGCGCCCATGCGGCCGAGCTCGACCTCGATCCGGATCGGATCGCGGGCCTCGGTTACTCCGCCGGCGGTCACCTCGTGTCGATGCTCGGCGTCGATCGCGACGCCGATGTCCAACCCGATTGCGATGTCGCCGCCGGTGCTCCGGTCGCGCCACTCGCAGCGGTGGTCGCGGGCGCGGGCCCCGAGGACATGGCCGCGCTGCCGCAGGCCTCGGCGGTCACGATGTTCCTCGGCGGCTCGATCTCCGAGGTTCCCGATCGCTATCACGCGGCATCGCCGCTCTCGCACGTCGCCGCAGGCGATCCGCCGTACTTGTTCGTCTCCGGCGACGACGATTGGTTCGTCAACTTCGACGCACAGGATGCACCTATGCGTGCGGCGCTCGCCGCGGTCGGCACGCCGACCCACGTGATGCGCGTGCCCGGTGGCGGTCACATCTTCAACCGCGGCGTCGACGGCGCCGACTGGGAGTTGCCGCTGACCTCGATCGACACGCCGGAATCGCAAATCGCGATGATCGACTTTCTCGATCACACGATCGGACCTCCGCCGTGATCCTCGCGAACGTCGTCGCGGTCGCGCTCGCGGTCCCAGCACCCGAGCCGGTGTTCACGCAATCGCTGGAGGTCGCGCTGCCGTCGCTCGACACCGGCCGCGGCATCGACGTCGGCTACGAGCGCTGGATGCCCGAGCGGCGCTGGTCGTACGAATTCCGCGGCGAGCTTCGCGAATCCGCGACCGGCGACTACACCGGCATTCGCACCGGCGCCGGCGTCGAAGGCCGATGGTTTTGGCGCGCACCGCAAGGCGCGTGGCTCTCGGTGCTGCCGGCGAACAACATGGCCGGCTGGTTCCTCGGCGGCGGCACGTACGTCGCCGCGGACTTCACCCACGACGACGAGGATCATCGCTGGCTCGGCAGCGCGCTCCAGCTCGGCGTCGTCGGCCGGATCGGCTACCGGATCGTGCCGTGGCGCCAGCTCTCGATCACGCCGAGCACGGGGATCGAGATCCAGCGCGATATCGATCTCTCCGGCAGGCTTGCCGGAGTCACCCGCGGAGGCCTCGCGTACGGCCTCGACGTCGGGTGGTTGTTCTAGTGCTTGGCGTTCTTGACGAGATCCGACGGCGAAGCCTTCGTCGCGGGCGGCGGACCGCTCGGAGCAGGCGCGGCGCTACCCGCACCCGGCGGCGGCGCGATATCCGGCGTCTCCCAGTTCTGGGTGACGTTCTTCATCTTCTTGTAGACGAGCAGGCCATCGGAGTTCCGCTCCGAGTGCGGCGAGCTCATCTTGAACGTGCCGGTGATCGACACTTCATCGCCGACCGCGTACGGCGGGCAGATGTTCTTCTTCGGATCCTTCTCGTTCGGCTCGCAGCGATCCGGGAGATTGCGCTCCGGCTTCTTCATGCGCTCCATCTCGAGCTTGTTGTACGGGCGCGGCACGTCGACGACCCACAGGCTCTTCTCGGCCGGCGTGTCCTTCGCGTCGCCGATGTAGAACTTCGGGCGCTCGCACAGCGTCGGGTCTTCGTCGAGGCGCTTCTGGAGATCCTTGTCGGTCTCGTCCGGCTTGCGGACCGCGGTCGCGCAGTCGTATGCCCACGTGATGAAGCCGTGGACCGTGATGTCGGTCTCGAACAGCTTCTTGCCCTTCACGCGGAGCTCTTTGACCGAGTGACCGCCATCGGCGGGAGCCGGCGGCAAGTCGAACGCCGGCACGGCCGGGAGATCGAGCTTGACGTCGGTCTTCTTGACCTCGGCCGCGGGGCCCTGGATCTGGTCTTTTCCGCAGGCGCCGATCGCGAGCGGAACCAAGCACGCGACAATGGTGGTGCGAACCCCGAGAACGTGCGACATGCTGCCGGTCTTAACATGGTGCGGTTGGCCCCTCAAGTCGCGGTCATCGTCGCAACGCTGACGGCGTGTGACTCGCCCGCGCGCGTCAAGCCTTGGAGGCACGCGCCGGACCCGACTACCGAGGCCCAGGCCCAGCCGTCGTCGAAGGTTTTGACCGGGGACGGCGAGCTCGGCCCGAGCGAAGCTGAGGTGCGCGCGCAGCGCAGCCACACGCTGAGAATCGCCGTCGACGCCGAGCCCGGCCGGCTCACGCCGATCGTCGCACCGTCGCTGTGGGCGCACCGCATCACGCTCGGCACGATCTTCGAGCCGCTCATTCACTATGCTCCGCCGGGGACGGCCGCAGACCCTGCGCACTTCGAGCCTCAGCTCGCCGAGAGCTGGCAGGTGATGCCGAATGGCCTCGAGATCCGGATCAAGCTCCAGCCCGACATCACGTTCCACGACGGAAGGCCGCTCACCACGTCGGATGTCCAGTTCACCCTCGACGCGGTCCGCGATCCGAGCAAGCACATCGACCACTTGCGGGCGATGCTCGAGGACGTCGAGGCGATCGAGCTCATCACCTCGCGCGAGATCCGACTCCGCCTCAAGCGGCCGAGCGGCTGGGTCCTGCGCGCGCTCGCGGAGATCCCGATCCTGCCGATGCACGTCTACGACGGCAGCCTCCTCGCCGGCGGTGCATTGGTGGGAACCGGACCGTGGAAGCTGGTGTCTAACAAGAGCGGGGTCGTCCATCTCACGCGCTACGACAAGTACTGGGGCAAAGCACCGGCGATCGCGGACCTCGAGTTCGTCTACCAGCCCGATGCCGCGATCGCGCTGACCGCGGCGAAGCGCGGCGAGCTCGACATCATCCCGGCGCTGATCCCGGCGCACTGGCCGGAGCAGGCGAATTCGCCCGGGGTCGCGTCGGCGTTTCATCCGCTCGCGCTCGCGCCGGCACGGCTCCGCTACCTCGCGTTCAATGCCGCGCGCACGCCGCTCGACGATGCGCGCGTCCGTCACGCGCTCTCGCTGTTGATCGATCGCCGCGTGATCGCGCGCCGGGTGTTCGCCGGGCTCGCGCGCCCGGTGTTGTGGCCGATCTGGCCGGGCGGTCCGGTGTCCGGACCCGAGGCCACCGTCCCCGATTTCGATCCGGCGGCAGCGGGCAAGCTGCTCGATGCCGCGGGCTGGATCGATACCGACAAGGACGGCATTCGCGATCGCGACGGCAAGCAGCTCCGGCTCACGCTGATCGGTCCCGAGCGGCCCGCACCGAAAGACACGTCCGGCCCGCCGGTCAAGAACGAGCGCGACATGATCGTCGAGGCCGCGCGGCGAGAAGGCGTGATCATCGAGGTTCGCACCGGCGGCGATTCATTCCTCGACAAGCGCAGGACCGATGGCTCGTGGGACCTGATCGAGCAATCGTGGGGCGGCATGGTCGATGGCGACATCACGCCGCTCGTCGCCGGCAAAGATCCGGGCCGACCGGCGGAGCCGCGCGTCGATCGCGCGCTCGATACGATGGGCGCGGCATGGGATCCGAGCGAGCGCGCGAAGCTCGCCGGCGAGCTCGCAGCGGCACTCGCGGAGAGCTGGCCGATCGCGGGCATCGTCGCAGATGCACCTCAGGGGCTCGTTCACAAGCGCGTCGCGAACGTTCGCGTGTGGGATGGTTGGATCGACCTTCGTCAGCTCGCGTTCGTCGCTTCTGAGAACCATTGAGCTGGTAAAACCGGTGGGTGGCGAGTGTGGCCATCCCTGCGACCGGATTGCGCGGCGCGCTCGACGCGACGTTCGCGGCGCTGCCGGCGCAGCTGAACCTCGCGGGCAGTGGCGTCGCCGCGGCGCGCGCGATCGCGGATGTCTACGATCGCGAGATCGCCGCGCGGTTCGACGCTGCACGTGCAGGGATCAAGGCGCCGCTCGCACTCGTCGCGACCGGCGGCTGGGCGCGACGCGAGCTCGCTCCATTCTCCGATATCGATTTTATCGTGCTCCACGATCGCGACGAGGCTGCCGCGAAGCAGCTCTCGGACCGCCTGCTGTATCCGCTGTGGGACGAGAAGCTCGCGATCGGCCACGCGGTGCGCGAGCCGCGCGCGACCGGGCGACTGGCGAAGGGCGACCTCGCGACCGCGACCGCGATGGTCGACGCGCGCCACATCGCCGGCGATCGCGCGCTCACGGCGGAGCTCGTGAAGGCGACGCTCGCGACGCTCGCGCCCGGTGGCAACCCGAACGACTTCATCGGCGCGCTCGCCGCGGAGAATCGCGCGCGGCACGATCGGTTCGGCGCGGCGATCTACGTGCTCGAGCCGAACCTCAAGCAGGGCATCGGTGCGCTGCGCGATGTCGCGACCGCGCTGTGGGCCGCCGGGATCCGGTGGGCGCCACCGCGGCCGGATGCCGACCCGCTGGTCGCGAGCGACCTGATCGCGAGCCTCGTCGCGCTCGGCCACCTCACGCGGCGCCAGGCCGCTATACTCAATCCAGCGCGCGACTTCCAGCTCCGGCTCCGCGCGCTCGTCCAGCTGTCGACGCGGCGGCGGTTCGACCAACTGACGTTCGAGCTCCAGGAGCAGCTCGGCCCGGCGCTCTATCCCGACGCGCACGGCACCGGCAAGGCAGCGGTCGCGCCCGCGGTCGAGGCGCTGATGCGCGACTACTACCTGCACGCACGCGGCGTCGTTCAGGTCGCGGAGCGCTTGCTCGAGACCGCGCGGGTTCCGCCGAAGGGTAAGCCGAAGATCACCGCGATCGACGCCACGCTGCGGACGATCAACGGCGAGCTCGCGGTGACCGAGCCGAGCCGGTTTGTAGAGCACCCGGCCGAGATGGTCCGGATGTTCCGGGTCGCCGTCGCGAACGACCTCGTGATCGACGGCCATACGAAGGAGCTCGTCGCGGAGCAGATCGCGCGCGATCCGGAGCCGCTCGCGAACGATCCGACCGCCGCGCGGATGGTGTTCGACGCGCTCGTCGATCTCCGCGATCGCGGCGTGCCGTCGCAGTTCGAGCTGATGCATCAGCTCGGCATCCTCGGCGCCGTGATGCCCGGTTGGGCACCGTGCACCGCGCGCGTCCAGCACGACCTCTATCACGTCTACACCGTCGACCAGCACCAGCTCTACGCGCTCGCGATGCAGAAGAAGATCGCGCGCGGCGAGCTCGCCGAGGAGCATCCGCTCGCGACCGAGCTGTGGCAGACGGTGCGACCGGCGCCACTCTTGCTGGCGACGCTGCTCCACGATATCGGCAAGCCGCTCGGCAAGGGCCACGCCGAAAAGGGTGCGGTGATCGCGGGCGAGGTCGCGAACAAGCTCGGCTACTCCGCGGCGGATATCGACACCGTCGAGTTTCTCGTCCGCCAGCACCTGACGATGTCGCATCTCTCGCAGCGCCGCGATCTCTCCGATCCAGAGGAGATCGAGCGATTCGCCGAGAAGGTCGGCAACGAAGAGCGGCTCGCCGAGCTGTATCTCCTCACGCTGTGCGACGCGGCGATGACCGCGCCCGATAACCTGTCGGCGTGGAAGGACGGCCTGCTCCGCGAGCTGATGATCCGCACCCGCGCGTATTTTCGCGGCGAGACCGGCGAGGACGTTGCGGCGCGAGATGCAGAGATCGAGCTCGACGATCCGATGGCGCGCGCGATCCTCGACGGCATCGATCCGCGGTTGCGGATCCAGCTCACGCCGCGCCAGGCGGTGCGCCACGCGAAGCTCGCGGCGAAGGCCGCGCCGATCGGCCTCGAGGTCCATTGCTATCCGCTGAAGGGCCACTCGGAGCTCGCGATCGTCGCGCCGGACCTTCCGGGCGTGCTCGCGGCGATCGCGGGAGCTCTGACGGCGAATCGGGTCGACGTGCTCGGCGCGATCCTCGGCCACGCGACCACGAGCAGTACCGGCACGAGCCGGCGGGTCATGGACGTGTTCTTCGTTCGCGATCTGAAAGGGAAGGCGATCCCCGACGACGATCCGCGGTGGAAGCGCTTGCTCGACGATCTGCGCGCGCTGCTCGCGACGACGCCCGACGCTGCGGCGGTCGCGCAGTTGATCGCGAAGCGCCGGCCGCCGAGCGGGCTGCCACCGCGGGTCACGCCCGGCGTCGCGACCGAGATCAAGCTGCACGACGACTCGACCCAGGCGACGATCGTCGAGATCGCGACGCGCGATCGGGTCGGCGTGCTCTACGCGATCACCCACGCGCTCGCCGAGCTCGGTCTCGACATCTCGCTCGCGAAGATCTCGACCGAGGGCGAGAAGGTCTCCGACGTGTTCTACGTGACGCGGGGCGGCCGTCGCCTGACCGATCGAGGCGAGCGCTACGCGCTGGTCGCGGCGCTCCAGGCCGCGCTCGCGCGAGGAGAGGGAGACCGCGAGCTATGAGCGCGGTCGACCTGCCGCCGGGGATCGGCTTGTGCGGCACCGCGCTCGCGCTGTTTCGCGCACCGAGTCGCGCGCGCTGGCTCGCCCGGATCACGCTCGGCGCGGTCATCGTGCTCGGCGGCATCACGTGGGGATTCGTGTCGCGCCATCCGTATCACCGCCACTCGTCGACCCAGGTCGTGCTGCCCGTCGCGTTCGGGCTCGTCGCGCTGCTCGGCTTCATCGTCCGCTCGGCGAAGCTCGAGGTCACGCGCGATGGCGTGCGCTGGGGCTGGGAGTCGTTCAACTTCTCGCAGGACGCATCGCGGCTGAAGACCGCGCACGTGTGGAAGGACGGCATCACGCTCGAGCGGCGCGGCGGCGGCACGTGGTTCCTCGGCGCGCGCGACTGGGATCGGTTCGACGCGATGGTCCGCCAGCTCCGGCGCGTCGAGCTGCCGTTCGAGGATCACGCGACGAAGGCGCCGCTGCGCGCGCGGATGCAGAGCTACGGCCGGTTCCTCGACGGCATGCTCGTCGGCTCGATCATCGCGACGCTCGCGGTCGCACTGTGGGCGGCCTGATGGACCACCCGCTGTTCGACCAGACGCGGCGCGCGCTCGAGGGGCTGCACGACGTCGCGACGATTCCAGATCTCGCGATCCGGATCGAGAGCGTGTGGGCGCGCCAGCCGCGCGAGATCGGCCTCGACGGCACCGACCTCGCGGCGCGGACCGCGCTGATCGACGCGCTGACCGACACGCCGATCCTGCGGACCCGCGCGGTCGGTGGGCCTCCGATCCGGATCCGCCGCGGCTCGGTCACGCGCGTGCGCGGCAAGCGCGGCGATGGCTCGATCGTCGAGCACACGTTGGTCGCCCGCGCGCTCGAAGACGCGGCGGCCGAGCGCGATGCGCTTCGCCGGCGCGACGAGGCACGCGCGAACCTCGCAGCGCGCGAGGTCGCGCTCGAGAAGGCCAGCTCGTCTCTGCCCGGGTTCGTTCGCACGCGCCCGACCGGCTGGCGCATCCTGTTGTGGCCGATCTGGTGGCTGCTCGCGAAGCTTCGCCGGCGCGCGCTTGCCGACCACGCAGCTGCAGACGAGACCCTCGAACAGGCACGGCGCGCGAGTGCGGCGGTCGACGCCGAGCTCGCCGAGTTGAGCGTGCGTGCGAAGCGCGACGCGGATGCGTTCGCGGCGGCGGTGCGCACGCTCGCGAGCGCGAAGGACCTGGTCGAGCTCGAGCTCGAGGTCACGAGCGATCGGCTCGACTTCGGCGTCGAGCTCTGCGAGGTCGGCTCGCGCGGAGCGACGTTCGACGCGATCGTGCTCGTCGAAGGTGGCGCGATCCTGGCGCCCGGCGGTGCGGCGATCGGCGGCTACGACAAGGTCGCCGGGCTCGGTGCGTTTGCATCGGCGGCGCGGGCGATGAAGCTCGCGCGCCGCGCGTGCAAGACGATCGCGCTGCGGGTCAGTGCCCTCGACGAGCAGCTCGCGCATGCCGAGACTTCGTTCGACGAGCGGATCGCGAAGCTCGACGCGCAGCGGATTCCCGATCCGACATCGTTCGTCGCGTCTCAGCTGGCTCTCGTGCGGCCGCAGATCGTCACGAGCGTGAACGCGGTGATCGAGCACGCGTCGGTCCACCTCGGTGCGGAGCTCGCCGCGCTCGGCGAGGAGTGGATCGGTGGCCTCGGTGGCTGCACGTCGAACGAGGCGCTGAAGGAAACGATCTCGAAGATCGAGACGACCGCACCGGCATCGCTCCAACGGATCGCCGACGAGACCCGCAGGCTTGTCATCGGAGGCGGCGGGGGCAGCGCGCACGATCTGTATCCGGCGCTCGTCGCACCGCTCGTCGCGCGCGGCTTACCCGATCCGTCGGGCGTCCGCCGCGCTGCACCCGTGCTTCCGGCGGTCCCGGTGTTGCCGCGGCTCGCGACGACCGCGCTCGCGAAGCTATCGGGGCAGTGGTTCAGCGGCCTGTTCCAGTCGTTCGAGACCAAGAAAGCCGAGGCCCGCGAGAAGACGCACGCCGAGATCGAGAAGCTGCGCGAGCTCGCCTCGGCCGAGTTGCTCGACGTCGAGCCGCGCCTGCATGCCGCGATCGAGCAGGCACTCGAGCCACAGCTCGTCGCTGCGTGGGAGCGCCAGGCCTCGGCGCTCGACGCGGCACTCGCGGCCGAACGAGCCGCGATCGCCGAGGAGCGTGCGAACCTCGCACGCGTCGTCGCGCAGCGCGATCGCGCGCATCAGATCCTGCTCGATCTCCGCGCGGAGCTCGCCGCGCTCGAAGCGCGGTTGCCGGCGTGCGCCGCCGCGAGTGCGGCGGTTCCCGAGCTCGTTTGAATCAGTGCAGCTCGGCCCACAGCTCGATGCCGGTGAAGTCGCGCTTGCCGCCACGCTCCGCCGCGCGCACGAGCTCGACGAGCTTCGCGTTGATCGGCGCGGTCAGTCCGCGCTGTGCCGCGAGCGCCACGATCTCGCCCTGGAGATAATCGATCTCGGTCGCGCGGCCCTGGCGGAAATCGTCCTGCATCGACGACCGCGCCTGCGGATCGACCGCGGCGACGCGATTCGCGATCCGACGGAAGGCCCAGTCGGGCATCGGCAAGATCCGCGCGACCCAGCGCGGCGGCAGCGCGAGCAGCTTCGCGACCGGTTGGTTCGCCGCCGCGAGGACGTCGAGCGCCTCGCGCTGCGCCGCCGCGAGGCAGCGCCGGAACTCGCGATCGGAGAGCTCCTCGAACAGCGGTCGCCCGGAGAGCGCGTTGATCGCGTTGTTGAGGTTCATCACGAGCTTGCCCCACTGCACCGCGACCATGTCGCCGCGCGCCTCGCAGACGAGCTCGGCCTTGCGACACGCCAACAAGAACGGCTCGACCGCGGGATGCGCTTCGACGAGGATCTCGCCGGAGGTCCCGCGGTGGTAGCGCCCCGGTGCGACCCACGCGACGTTGAACCCGACCATGCCGGCGAGCACGATCCGGCCGGGCAGGGCGGCGCGCAGCACCTCGGCGTTGTGGACGCCGTTCTGCAGACTGATCACGATCGCCGCGCTCGGGATCGCGGCGAGCTCGGCACCGGCGGCGGCGGTCGCCGCGCTCTTCACGCTGACGAGCACGACATCGGCATCGCGCGCGGCGCTCGCATCCGTGGCGAGCTTCGGCTGTGCCTGCCACGTCTTGTCTCCCAGCTCCGTCAAGGTGAGCCCGCTCTTCAGCTCGTCGAGCACGCGCGGGCGTCCGATCAGCGTGACGTCTGCACCGCCGGCCGAAAGCCTGCCGCCGACCCAGCAACCGATCGCACCCGCGCCGAGCACCGCGATCTTCACAGCGCGTGCTCGCGGATCGAAGGTGGGTTCGCCGCGAAGTCACTGATCCGCAGCCACGTCGGTCGGACCCTCACCCACGTGATGTGGGCCCACGCGGCGCGGTCGCGGCCGTCGGGCCACGTGGCGAAATAGATCGCCTGGATCCGCGCGAGCTCGTCGCCGGTCGGCACGTCCGCGCGACCTTCGAGCTGGATCGTGAGCTCGCCTTCGCCCATCACGATCGCGACGCGCGGCTCGCGCACCAGGTTCTGAAACTTGCGCGTCGTCGATAGCGTATCGAACACGATCTCGAGCTCGTCGCCGACCGCGACGCCGACCGTCGCTGCTTGCGGCTGCCCGCTCGCGTTGACCGTCGACACGACTCCCAAGCGAAAGCGCCGCAACAGCGCGACCAGCTCCGTCACGCAGCGAGCATAAGCTCAGATGCCGGGCGCGATGAAGAGGCTGTAACCGACGAACACGGTGAAGTAGCTGTCGTGGTCGAGATCCTCGCGCACGCCGATCACGACGCCGTCGTCGCTCGAGCCGTGCTCGGGATGCTTCGGATCGTAGTGCTCGTTCAACGGCACGTACGCGCCGAGCTCGAACGACGGCACCGCGGCGCGTTCGGTCGTGCTCGACGTGATCGCGCGCCACACGCCGGCGCGTGCGGTGAGGAACGTGCTCAGGAACTTCATGCCGCCGAGCACGCTCCCACCGGCCATCCATCGGCTGCCACCGCTCGCGATGTCGACGCGGGTATCGAGGCCGGCCGAGACCAGGTAATCGCTCGTCGTCATCCCGCCGCCACCGATCGCGATGTGGGTGTTCAACGAGCCGCCCTTCGCTTGTCCCGTCGGGTGCGTCAGGAGACCGCCGTCAGCGGCGAGCGCACAACCGCTCGCGCATCCGAGCAGGACGACGAGCCCGGAACGAACGAGCATGTCCGGACGGTATCAGCGAACCGACACGCCGCCTTCGGCGCGCCAGCCGCCTTCGACCCAGACCCGGCGATCGCCGTGGCGTTCCCACCGGCCTTCGACGTAGCGCTGATGGGCGCGTTCTGCCTCGTAGTGACCCTCGTGCCAGCGCCAGTTGCCGCCTTCGCGATGCCAGCTGCCGTGGATGTAGAGATATCCCGGCCGAACGGTCACGACCTCTTCGCGCGGAGGCGGCGGGTCGCTCGACACGACGTATGCCTCGCCGGCGCAGCCGGTCATCATGGGAACGATCGCCACGCCCGAGACGAGCGCGGCCGCAAGTGCGATCGATTTCATCATGCGATCGAGCGGAGCAAGCGCTGCGCCGCGCTAACTCGTCGTCGTCATTCGGTTCGCATGGTTCGCCACCGCGCGGGTGGCGCACACCGGTGCAGATTCGCTACGGCTTCAGACCGTTCGTGATCCACAGCAAGAACAACTTGTAGTTCGCGTCGTTCACGTCGAGGAACGTCGCATTCGGATGGTTCTGCGGCGGCGTTAGCTCGTAGAGCGGATACGTCAGGAACAGCGATGCCGACGGCGTGGTCGTGTTGATGACGCCGGTCGCGGCCTTGATCGCGGCGAGCGTGATGTCGGGCGTGGCGTCGTAGACCAGCACGGCTCCCGGACCGTTCGCGGTGTGGCAGTTCGCGCAGCCGAGCCCGCCGTTCGAGGCCTTCTGGAGGCGCGGGTAGATGTCGGCCGCGAACGTCGGATCGGTGATGGTCGTCGCCGCGGTGCCACCCGACAAGCCGCCGTTGAGTGCGAGCGTGACGCCGCCCGAGTCGACGATGATCGTCGTCGCGTTGATCTTCGGGTTACCCATGCCGTCCGTGTAGGCGGTCTTGAGCGTGAACGTGCCCGCGGGGAGATTGAGGAACCCGACGCGGACCCGCGGCGTGGTGCCGTACGCGGTCGAGGTCGTGACGGCGGGATCGAGATCGCCGAGCGAGCCGAAGAAGAACGGGCCCGAGATGCCGGGTACCGCGGCGTTCGCACTATCGACGAGCGTGAACGCGGTCAGCGGCAGACCGGTATACGGATCGCCGTTGTTCTTCTGGACCTCTGCCGCGACGATCGTGCCCGTCGTCTGCGCGACGCCGACCGACGTGAACTGGCGCGCGACGTCTGCGCTCGCCGCGACATAGAGGTTCTGGGTGACCGGCTGATCGGTGATCGTGATGATCGCGCTGCGCGTCGGCCGGTAGCTACCGCGCGAGGTCATCGCGAACAGCTTCGAGCCGACCGGCACGGTCATCATGTACGAGCCATCCGCGCCGCTCGTCGCGGCCGCCGCTGGCGTCAGGCCGTCGGTCGTGACCGCGGTCGCCGCGAGCGCGTCGCCCGTGAAGTAATCCATCACCTTTCCCGACACGACCTGGCTGGTGACCGCGCTGCCGCTGCCTCCGCCGGGGGCGTCGTCGCCGCCACCGCCAGAACTGGCGTCGGGGTTGTTCCCGTTCGGCGGCGCCTTACCGACGCAGCCGATGAAACAACCGATGGACACCACCAAACCAATTCGGAGCCAAGCGTTACGCATGGGTTACCCGGCGGCGAGAACATCAACATCGGTGCCAGGATTAGAGTGGTGAAAACACTGCTTTGCACATGTTGTTAATGGGGATGGACTCCCCATGGGTGGGGGTGGTGGCCCCGAGATCCCTGGTTGCGAGGGTCAGACCCCTCGACTAGAGTGCGCCATGTTTGAGGACAAGCTTCGCGAGGCACTGACCTTCGACGACGTCCTGCTCGTGCCCGCATTCAGCGAGGTCATCCCGCGCGATGTCGATGTCACGACCCGCCTGACTCCCGCGATCCCGCTGCGGATGCCGCTCGTCAGCTCCGCGATGGACACGGTCACCGAGTCCGCGACCGCGATCCGCATGGCGCGCGAAGGTGGCATCGGCTTCATCCACAAGAACCTGACGATCGAAGAGCAAGCGCGCGAAGTGAACCGCGTGAAGAAGGCGCAGTCCGGCATCGTCGTCGATCCGCTCACGATCGCGCCGAGCCGCACGCTCGAAGAGGCGCTCGCGATCATGCGCCATCATCGGATCAGCGGCCTGCCGGTCGTGGACGCCGACAAGAAGCCGGTCGGCATCCTCACGAACCGCGATGTCCGGTTCGAGAAGCGGCTCAGCCTCCAGGTCGGCGAGCTGATGACCAAGAACCCGGTGCAGGTGAAGGAGGGCGTGTCGCTCGAAGAAGCGCGCGAGCTGCTCCACAAGCACCGGATCGAGAAGCTGCTCGTCACCGATGCGCGCGGCGTGTTGAAGGGCCTGATCACGATTCGCGATATCGAGCAGGCAGAGGCGCACCCGTCGGCCGCGGTCGACGACCTCGGTCGGTTGCGCGTCGGCGCTGCGGTCGGCGTCGGTGCCGATCGCGATGCGCGGATCGAAGCGCTGATCGCCGCCGGTTGCGATGTCGTCTGCATCGACACCGCGCATGGCCACTCGAGCGGCGTGCTCGATGCCGTGAAGGCGACCCGCAAGAAGTTCCCGAAGCTCCAGCTCGTCGCCGGCAACGTCGCGACGGGTGACGCGACCCGCGCGTTGATCGAGTGCGGCGTCAACGCCGTGAAGGTCGGCGTCGGTCCCGGCTCGATCTGCACCACGCGCATCGTCGCCGGCGTCGGCGTCCCGCAGCTCACCGCGATCTCCGATGCGGTCCATGCCGCGAAGGGCTCCGGCGTCGCGATCATCGCGGACGGCGGCATCAAGTTCTCCGGCGATGTCGCGAAGGCGCTCGCCGCCGGCGCCGATACCGTGATGATCGGCTCTTTGTTCGCCGGCACCGACGAGGCGCCCGGCGAAGTCATCCTGTACCAGGGCCGCAGCTACAAGAGCTACCGCGGCATGGGCTCGATCGGCGCGATGCGAGAAGGGTCGAAGGACCGATACTTCCAAGCCGATGTCTCGAACGATCAGCCGCAGAAGCTCGTGCCCGAAGGCATCGAGGGTCGCGTCCCGTACAAGGGCGCGCTCCGCGAGTCGATCTACCAGCTCGTCGGCGGCCTCCGCGCTTCGATGGGCTACATCGGCTGCGCGACGATCGCCGAGATGCACGCGAAAGCTCAGTTCGTGAAGATCTCTTCCTCGGGCCTCCGCGAGAGTCACGTTCACGACGTGATCATCACGAAGGAAGCGCCGAACTACCGCGTCGAGTAACCGCCGAAAGGCTAGAAAACCCCATGGCACATCAGCTCGTTGTCGTTCTGGACTTTGGTTCTCAATACACGCAGCTGATCGCGCGCCGGATCCGCGAGCAAAACGTCTACTGCGAGATCCATCCGTACACGCTCGCGAAGGATCCGGCGAAGCTCCGCGAGCTGAACCCGATCGGCGTGGTCCTCTCGGGCGGCCCGAGCTCGGTCTACGAAGAGGGCGCACCGCAGGTGCCCGCCTCGCTGTTCGACATCGGCGTGCCGATCCTCGGCATCTGCTACGGCGCACAGCTCGCCGCCCGCGTGCTCGGCGGCATCGTCAACCCGGCTGACCGCCGCGAGTACGGTCGCGCGACCGTGCGCGTGCTCGATGCAGGTGCCGGTCATGGCGTGTTCCGCAACCTCGCGAAGGGCGAAGAGCTCGCGGTGTGGGCATCGCACGGCGATCACGTCGACGGCTTGCCGGCGGGCTTCATCCACACCGCCGAGAGCGACAACTGCAAGTTCTCCGGCTTCGTCAACGAGGCGAAGCGGATCCACTGCGTCCAGTTCCACCCCGAGGTCGTTCACACCCCGCGCGGTGCAGAGCTGCTCGGCAACTTCCTGTTCGGGATCTGCCAGGCGAAGGCCGACTGGTCGATGGCGAGCTTCGTCGACGAAGCCGTCGCGAAGATCCGCGCGCAGGTCGGCAGCGATGGCCGCGTGATCTGCGGCCTGTCGGGTGGCGTCGATTCGAGTGTCGCCGCGGCGCTGATCCACAAGGCGATCGGCGACCGGCTCACCTGCATCTTCGTCGACAACGGCGTGCTCCGCCGCGGCGAGCGCGACTACGTCGCGACGATCTTCCGCGATCACTTCAAGGTCGACCTCCGCGTGATCGACGCGGAGAAGCGCTTCCTCGACGCGCTCGCCGACGTCACCGACCCCGAGAAGAAGCGCAAGATCATCGGCGTCGAGTTCATCAACGTGTTCGAAGAGCAGGCGAAGTCGATCGCGAACGCGCGGTTCCTCGCGCAGGGCACGCTCTATCCGGACGTGATCGAGAGCGTGTCGTTCAAGGGCCCGTCGCACACGATCAAGAGCCACCACAACGTCGGCGGTCTGCCCGAGCGGATGAACCTCGCGCTCGTCGAGCCGCTCCGCGAGCTGTTCAAGGACGAGGTCCGCCAGCTCGGCCTCGAGCTCGGCCTGCCGAAGCACATGATCTCGCGCCAGCCGTTCCCCGGCCCGGGCCTCGCGGTCCGCTGCCTCGGCACGCTGAACCGCCAGCGCCTCGACGTGTTGCGCGCGGCCGACGCGATCGTCGAAGAAGAGATCCGCGCGGCCGGGCTCTACGAGTCGATCTGGCAGTCGTTCGCCGTACTCCTGCCGGTCCGCTCGGTCGGCGTGATGGGCGATGCCCGCACGTACGAGGAGACCGCCGCGATCCGCGCCGTCCACTCGCGCGACGGCATGACCGCCGACTTCGTTCACCTGCCGTACGAAGTGCTCGCTCGGATCTCGTCGCGCGTGATCAACGAGGTCCGCGGGATCAACCGCGTGGTCTACGACATCACGTCGAAGCCGCCGGGCACGATCGAGTGGGAGTGACCTACCAGCGGTGATAGGCCGGGTGGTCCGGCTTCACCGACACGAACACGCCCTTGCCGATCGCGGTGACCTTGCCATTCGCCGTCATCGTCGCCTCGATCGTGCCGCGGTCTCCGTCGAGGCTGACCACGTGGCCGTCGATGTGGAGCGGTCCCATCGGCGTCGGCCGGCGCAGCTGGACGCTGAACTCGGCGGTGACGCACGCCGGCGCGTGATCGAGCTTTCGCTCCTCGATCAGGCGCGCGATGAACGTCCAGTTCATGTGGCAATCGAGCAGCGTGCCGATGATCCCGCCGTTGAGGACGCCGTCGAATGCGGCGTGGTGCGGCTCGGGCGTGAAGTCGCAGATCACGTGGCCGTCGCCGAGTGGGTGGCTCTTGATCCGGAGGCCTTTGTCATTCGCCGGGCCGCAGCCGAAGCAACGAGCGCTGGGTGCATACATGTCCTGGAGCGCGCGGTCCATGCGTCCAGCTTGCCTGAAAAACCGGTGTTTGGTTTAGCCGCCGACCTTGATGGTGCAGCCCGTCGCCTGGATCTGGAACGTACCGGTGGTGTCGGCGCTGAACGGACCTGGGCAGCTTTGCTCGAGGACGGTGGTCGTGGCGGTTTCTGCGCAATCGTTGATCGTTTCGAAGATTCGCACCTCGCCGTCCACGGCGAAGAACGACCAGTGCTCGATGCACTCCGACGAGTTGGACTCCCAGTAGTCCCCTGACGCGACGGCAACGGTGGTTGTCGGGAGCGCGCTGTTCAGACAATCGATCGTCACGGACAGATCTCTGTTCGCCATGATCGGCTGACAGGTCGTGGCGACGCGCGCGCTCAAGCCCTTCAGGTCGTCCGCGGGCGTCGGCGCCGACGTGCAAGCAGCGATCAGTAAACCCGCGCACCAACCCGCCAACTTCATGGGACGAGGATAGCGCATCACGGTTCGCTTGCGATGTGCGCTTGTCCGCAGCAAGGTCGCCCCATGGTGAAGCTCTATGGATTCTCGCGCGTCAACAAGGTCGCGCACGGCAACACCCGCGACCTCCGCGTCCTGTGGGCGCTCGAGGAAATGCAGGTTCCGTTCGAGATCGCGGGCATCGATCATCCGAACCACGACCTCGAGACCGACGCCTACAAGGCGATGAACCCGTTCGCGCAGGTCCCGGTGCTCGACGATGACGGCGTGATCGTGACCGAGTCCGCGGCGATCGTGATCTACCTCGCGAAGAAGTCGGGCCGGCTCATTCCAAAGGACCTCGCGGGCGAGGCGCAGGTGCTGCGCTGGGCGTTCGCGGCGATGAACAGCGTCGAGCTGCCGCTCCTCACGCTCCAGTTCGCGGGCTGGGTCGACAAGACCGAGTCGCCGATCAAGAAGGCGCTGACGGGATGGACGGAGATGCGGCTCGCCAGCCTGGATCGCTGGCTCGCGAACCGCGAGTGGATCGCGGTCGAGCAATTCTCGGCCGCAGACATCCTGATGGCGCACGTGATCGGCATCGACGCGCACGCGGAGCGGGTCGCGCAACACCCGCACGTCAAGGCGTACGTCGATCGGTGCAAGGCGCGCCCGGCGTGGCAGCGCGTGATCGACGCGTACTGCGAGCGCGTCGTCGCGGCCTGAGCGGCAGGGCTCTCCGAATCATCCTGGGATCGGCCCAGGCATGCCCGTTGCTCCATCTGTAGGTATGAAAACGGTCCTCTGGCTCGCAGCTGCAGCAGGTGCGCTCGTCGCGAGCGCTGCCGCACTCTCGGCATTCAAGAAGCGCGGCCTCGCGCAGCGCGAGCTCGCTCTTGCTTCCGGCCCACTCGACCTCGACCAGACGCAAGTCATCGAGATCGTGCCGCTCGACGTCTCGGGGCCGCTGTTTCTCGACCCGGTGACCGAGGCGCTGCTCGAGCGACTCGCCGACGACGCGTTGTTTCTGAAGTGACCGCTCGCGCGCTAGTATCTGCGTGATGCGAACCTTGCTGGGGCTGGCGATCGCACTCGTGGCGTTTGCGGCGTGCGGAAGTGACGGACCGTGCGATCCAACGGCGGGCACGTGCACGTTCTCGAAGGACGTCAGCACGATGACCGTGCCGGCGGGCCACGAGGACGAGAACACCTGCCAGAGCTGGACGCTCAACAACCCGACCGAGCTGTGGGTCCACGAGATCGCTCAGACCAATGGTGGCGGTTATCACCACGCGAACTGGTTCTTCGTCCCCGATGACCAGTTCAAGGTGCCCGATGGCTACTGGACGTGCAGCGACTACCAGTTCGACGAGCTGGTCGCGGCACTCGAGGGCGGCTACCTGTTCGCGCTCAGCACGCAGTCGCACGACGAGACCCAGGTGCTGCCGGATGGCGCGGCGATCCGGATCCCGCCGTACAGCCGGATCATCGGCGCGTCGCACCTGTTGAACACGACCGATGCAGCGGTGAAGACGACGATGCACCTCGAGATCTCGACGATCCCGGTCGAGCAGGTCACCGCGAAGCTCGCGCCGGCGCGGATCCAGTATCAGGACCTTCACATCGATCCGCAGGCGACGTCGTCGTTCACGACCGAGTGTGACATCGCGAGCGCGTACGACTCGATCCGCCACGCGCCGCTCCAGTACAAGCTGATGTACACGCTCAGCCACTATCACGTGCTCGGCATGTACCAGCAGCTCGAGGTGATGGGCGGCCCGAACGACGGCATGGTGATCATGCGCCACGACGGGTTCGGCAATAACGCGGGCACCGCGATCACACCGGCCGTCGATCTCGCGGCGCTCGGCGCGACGGGGTTGCGGATGACGTGCGGGTTCAACAATCCGCGCGATGTTCCGGTCGGCTGGGGCATCGGCGATCAGGAGATGTGCGTGATCGCGCTCCAGGCCGTGACCGATATCGGCTTCGAGGGCGATGTCACCGCGGGCGATGCAGTCGTCGGCACCGCGACCGATGGCGAGATCCAGCACAAGGGGAGCTGTGGCATCCAGGCATTCCCATGGGACTTCGCGAAGCCGGGCGGGCAGGGCCACTGATGCGCGCGTTGATCCTCGTGCTCGTAGGCTGCGGCGGCGCGGCGCCCGCTTCGACTTCGTCCACGACGTTCAAGGCTTCGGATCTGCGCCCGAGCAGCGACGGTACACGACCGCTGATCGCGCCGAACCGACTCGAGGCACTGCGGATCGCCGGCGACCTGGTGATCAAACCCGATGACATGCAATCGCGCTTCGCCAAGTTCAAGTTCTGCGTCGATGTCACCGGCAAGGTTGGCGACATCGAACAGCTGCGATCGAGCGGCGACGGGCGCTACGACGCGAAGATCGAGCGGGGGATCCAGCAGTGGGCATACCGGCCCGTGATCGTCGACGGTCAACCGACCGCCGTGTGCTCCGAGATCGGGTTCATGTACAACTACCGATGAAGACCAGCTTGGTTTCGACCTTCGCGATCGTCGCACTCGCGAGCAGCGCACGTGCCGACGTCGCGGTCGACTGGGCGAAGGGCCTGGTTACCGCGAACGGCGTCGGTATCGCCGATCGCCACGCTCCGAATCCCGCGGTCGCGCGAGGGACATCACGCAGGGCTGCAGAAGATGCGGCGCGGGCGCAGCTCGCGAAGGGGCTCGGCGCCTTGCCGCTCGCCGGCGGCGGCAAGGTCGGCGAGCACGCGACGGGCGATGCGAAGGCGCGCCTCGATCGCGCGGTCGCGCAGGCGATCGCGGTCGCCGCCGAGCCGCAGACCGATGGCGCGTGGACCGTGACGATGGCGGTGCCGATCGAGGCGATCCGCCAGGCGCTCGCGGCCGGTCCGCGCGAAGTCGGTGTGGACGGCGATCACCCGCCGGCGATCGTGATCGTCGACGGCGTGAAGGCGAAGCCCGCGATCGGCTGGACCGTGGGCGGCGTGAAGGCGGCGACGATCTGGGTGAAAGACGTTCCAGCGTGGGCGAAGGACGCGCCGCACGTCACCGCGACGGGCGCGCCGGCGACGAAATCCGGTGCGATCGAGGTCGGTGGAATCGTCGGCGGCGAAGCGACGTTGTACGTGATCGTGCAGTGATCTCGACGAGCCAGCCGCGTGATCGCCAGGTGATCTTTGCTAGGCTACCGGGCGTGATCCGCGGTGTCCTCGTCGTCATGTTGCTCGCGCTGGCCCGTCCTGCCTTGGCCGAGGACGTCGTCGCGTACGAAGCCGAAGGCGATGCGCCGGTCGGTGGCGCCGACGCGCGGACCGCGGCGCTCGACGATGCGTTCGGGCGCGCCGCTGCGAGCGCACTCGGCGATCTGGTCGCCGGCGACGTCCGCACCGCGCACAAGGGCGAGCTCGACAAGGAGATCATCGGCCACGCGCGGCTCTGGGTCGCGAAGTTCACGGTCACGAAAGACGAGACCGAGGATTCGCGCCGCCAGCTCACGGTGTCGGTCCGGATCGATCGCGACAAGCTGCGCGCGAAGCTCGACGAGCTGAAGATCGCGACGAAAGATGCGACGGCAGCAGCGCCCGACGGCCAGCGCGCGGTGACGATCCTGTTGCGGGTGGCGTCGAGCAAGGGCATCCACGCGAGCTTCGGCAAGTCGGCTGATCACGACACGATGGGGCTCGGCACGCTCGCGACGATCTTTCGCGGCGCCGGAATGGCCGTACGGCGCGCGCCGGATAGCGGCAACGTCGCACCCGACGGCGACGTGCCGATCAGCGACGCGGATGCCGACGCGCTCGCCGATCCGGCGAAGGCGGACATGATCGCGATCGCGGGTGTCACCGTCGGCGATGCGGTCGCGGTCCGCGGCCAGCCGCAACCCGCGGTGCTGGTCGGTGCGCACGTGCGCTTGTTCGATCATCGCGCGCACGCAGTGGTCGGGCAGGGCGTCGCGCTCGCGGCGTCGGCGGCCGACGACCCGCGCTACGCGATCGATCGCGCGCTGACCGCAGCTGCATCCGACGTGCTTCCGCCCGCGCCGAAGAAGCTCGGTCAGGCCGCGGCGTTCACGGGCGACGACACGCCGTTCACCGAGGCCGGCGTCGTGCTCGTCCGGCTCGGCTCGAAGACGCCCTATTCGATGGTGCTCGCCGAGCAGAAGTTCCTCGCCGGCGCGAAGGGCGTGCGCGCCGCGAGCCTGCGCCGACTCTCGCCCGCGGGCTGGATCATCGGCGTGACCACGAGCGAATCGATCGAGCGCGTCGCGCAGATCGCGAAGAAGCCCCCGGCGACCGATACGTCGTCGGCGGTGAAGATCGTCGGCGACATCGTCGAGGTCAGCCTGTCGGGGGCGCCGTGAAGAGAAGCTACGTGCTCGTGCTCTTGCTCGGCTGTGGTGGTGCCCAGCCCGCACATCGCTCGACCGCGAACGACGCGGTCATGTACCTGACGTCGAACCTCCCCGACGCCCAAGTCTACGTCGACGGCAAGTTCGTCGGTCCGATCAACCTCGTCAAGGCCGGTATCGCCGTCGACCCCGGCAAGCACCGCGTCGAATTGCGCCATGACGATTACTTCTCTCGTTACGCGGAGCTCGACCTCCAGCGCGCCGAGAAGAAGAAACTCGATCTCGACCTCGCGCCCGTCCTGCCGTAGCTTGTCGCCATGCTCGTGAAGGACACCATCCGGGTCGCCAAAGCGGTGGTTCGCGTGATGGGCGACTCCACGAAGACCCACGAGATCCATCGCGTCGAGGAGATCACGGGCCGGCCGCGCTATCGCCGATTGCTCGAGGAATTCGCGGTGAGCGACGCGGGCCGCCACTTGCTCGCGCTTCGCCCGGAGCTATCGAGCGAGCACGTCGACTTCGCGGCGCTCCGCGATCTACCCGAGAGCTCGCTCGGCGGCGCCTACGTGCGTCACCTCGATCGCAACGGGCTATCGGCTGACTACCAGGCCGCCGCGACTCGCCACGTCGATGATCCGGACATGGCGTATCTGATGCGGCGGTTCCGCCAGACCCACGATGTCTGGCACGCGCTGCTCGGGCTCGGCGTCACCGGCCACGAGGAAGTGATCATCCACTGGTTCTCGTTCGGCCAGCTCCGGCTGCCGGTCTCGGCGATGATCATGGTGCTCGGCAGCCTCAAGCACCTCGTGCTCGAGCGCCGCTGGGGCGCACTCCGCCACTCCGCGCTGGAGGCCTATCGCGCCGGTCGCGATGCTGCACCGCTCCTATCGATCGTCTGGGAAGACCGCTGGACCGAGGATCTCGACGAGGTCCGCGCGGACTACGGGATCCGCCCACTCGAGCAACGCTGGCTGCACTAACCGTGTTAAGCCCGATCGGGTGAGCACGCCGCTGAACACGCAGGTGATCGGGATGCTGCGCGCACTCCTGATCGCGGTGTTCGTCGTGCTCGGCTGGATCGTGCTGCGCTACCTCGCGACGGTACTCGCGCCGATCCTCGCGGGGCTCGGCATCGCGTACATGCTGAATCCGCTGCTCGATCGGCTCGTGCGCCGCGGCGTGCCGCGGATGCTCGGCGCCGCGCTGCTGCTCGTCGGCGTGGTGTCGTTGATCGTCGGTGCGATCATCGTGCTCGCACCGAAGATCACGAACCAGCTCACCCAGTTCTTCGAGGATCTGCCGCGGATGCTCGACAACCTGAACGCGTGGATGAAGGACCACTTCCACAGCGAGCTGCCGGCGGAGTGGAGGGACTTCGTGAAGACCGCGAAGCACTCGATCGGCGCGGGCCCGCTCGGCGAGCTCGCGACCGCGGCGCTCGGCGGCGTGTTTCACCTGCTCGGCACGCTCGCCGAGATGCTGCTCGTGCCGGTGTTCTCGTTCTACTTCCTCGTCGACTGGCCGAACCTCCTGAAGCGGATCGATCACATGGTCCCGCCGCGCAGCCGCCACGAGGTTCGCGAGGTCGCCCACGAGATCGACGAGGTCATCAACGGTTGGGTCCGCGGTCAGGCGATCGTAACGACGATCCTCGCGATCCTCTACGCGACCGGGTTCACGATCGTCGGCATGCCGCTGTCCTTGCCGATCGGCCTGCTCGTCGGCGCGCTCACCGTGATCCCGTTTGTCGGGACGTTCGTCGGCGCCGCGATCGCTGCACTCGTCACCGTCGCCGACAACGGCTCGATGCAGACGCTCGGCATGGTCGCGGCCGTGATCCTGTGCTTGCACCTGCTCGAGGCCGGCGTGCTGACGCCGAAGATCGTCGGCCATCGCGTCGGCCTGTCGGAGACCGGCGCGTTGTTCGCGGTCGTCGCCGGCGGCAAACTGCTCGGCTTCGTCGGCGTCGTGCTCGCCGTGCCGATCGCGGCGACCTGCGCGGTGCTCGTTCGCTACGGCGTGCGCTACTACGAGCACACCGCGTTCTTCGGCCGCGAGTCCGATGCCGATGTCGTGATCACGCCGGCGATGGCGCTGATCATGCCGGGCGTGCTGCCGGGGGCGAAGATCGTCGGCGATCCGAAACACGAGGCGGCCGAGCTCGAGCCCGCGCTCGAGGGCGATCCTCTCGCAACGACGGGATCGATCGACGAGTGGGGAATCGAGCCGGAGCTCGGCGCGGCGGGTGCGCCGGCGAAGCCTTCAGAGAATAGGGAATAGGGAACCGCTAATTCGGAACTTCGAATTCCTCTACTCGGGGAGCTGCGGCTTCGCTTCGTCGTACAGCTTCGCGAGGCAATCGAGCATGTCGCGCGCGACGCCTTGCTCGCGATGATCGGGATGGACCTCACCCGCCGGCATGTTCTTCATCGCCGCTTCGGCGCACGCGACATCCTTGCAGGCGCAGACGTTCTGCTTGACCCGCTCGAGCTGGGTCAGCTCTTTGTTCTCGCAACTCGCGAGCAACGCCAGAACAACGAGGAACCGCACGTTAGAACAACGAGCCGAGCTTCGAACCGAGTCCTGCCGGCAAGCGATCCTTCAGCGCGTCGCTCTCGAGCGCCTTCAGCGCGTCTTCCTTGTGGTCCTTGAGGAACGACACGATCTTCTCGGCGGTCGCCTTGTCGATGCCGACGTGGGCGACCATCTTTTCGATGAACTCTTCCATGCGCGGACTATAGCTAACAACCGGGTCGCTTGAGACCGCTATGCGCGACGGAGAGTTTCATCACGCGGATCATTTCCTTGTCGCCGACCTCGGTGTTGATCCGCTGGTAGATGTCGCCGGACGTCGGGTCGACGAACACGATCGCCGGGAGTGTCGGCGCTCCGTATTTGTCTTTCATCTTCACGCCGAAATCGCTCTCCTCGGTCACGTCGACCTTGAGCGGGACGAAGTCGCGCGTGATTTCCTCATAGACGTCGTCGGTGCCGAACGTGCGCTCCATCTCGTGGCAGGGCGTGCACCACTCGGCCGAGAAGTCGATCATGAGGAGCTTGTGCTCGCTGCGCGCCTTGGTGAACGCGGCGAGCTCGTCGTGCTCGTACGCGAGCTTGTGCTTCGGCGCCTGGCGCCACAGCCACAGCGTGACCGCGCCGGCGAGCACGCAGGCGACCGCGACGCCCTTGCGCAGACGCTCCGCCCACGTTCCGTGAAACGACTTGTGGATCGCGCCGGACGCGATGCCGATCAAGATCACGATGCTCGCGACGATCACGAACCCGAGCGTCGGCTGGACGAGGTTGCGCACCGCCGGCAAGAACGGCATCAGGTAGTAGATCGCGGCGAACAGAAGCCCGATGCCGCCGATCGACTTCACGTAGTCCATCCACGCGCCGCTCTTCGGCAGCGATACCGCGAACGCGGCGAGGATGAAGAACAACACGCCCATCCCGAGGCCGTAGAGGTAGAGCAGGCCGCCACCGCCGACGACGTTCGCGGTGGTCGCGACGTACGTGAGCAGGCCCGCGAGGAACGGGCCGGTGCACGGCGCCGCGATCAAGCCGCCGACGAGGCCCATCGCGAACGCGCCTCCATAGCCTTTCCCGCCGACCGTGTTCAGCTTCGCCTGCCAGCTCGCCGGCAGGTTGAGATCGAACGCGCCGAACATCGACAGCGCGAGCGCGACGAACAGGATCGCGAGCGGGAACACGACGTACGGGCTCGCCAGCTGGGTGCCGAAATCGCCGGCCTTGCCGATCATCGCGAACGTGACGCCGAGGATCGTGTAGGTCAGGCACATGCCGTTGACGTACGCGACGGCGAGCAGGATCGCGCGGCGGCGCGGGACGTCCTTGCCGCGCGCGCCGAAGATCGCGAGCGTGATCGGGATCATCGGGTAGACGCAGGGCGTCAGCGACGTGAGAAACCCGAACCCGAACGCCGCCAGGACCATCGGTCCCCAGCCCTTGCTCTGATAATCGGTGAAACCGCAGTCACCGTTCGCGCACCCGGCGACGAACAGCAGCGCGAGGGCGACGAGGACCAGGGGACGGCGACGCACGACGAGACTATAGACCCGACGCAGCAAACCAGCATTCCCTAGATCGGCGGGGCCGGTGTAGGGTCCGTACGCCGTATGGACCTCACCGCTATCGCGCCGCCCCACGTTCGGACCCTCGACGTCTACCAGCCGGGGAAGCCCGTCGAAGAGCTGGAGCGCGAGCTCGGGATCACCGGCGCGATCAAGGTCGCATCGAACGAGAACCCGCTCGGGCCATCGCCGCGCGCGCTCGCGGCCCTGCCGGCGGCGCTGTCGTCGTTGCACCTCTATCCCGATGCCGGCGGATTCCAGCTCCGCCGCGCACTGTCGGCGAAGCTCGGCGTGCCGCTCGAGGAGCTCGCGCTCGGCAACGGCTCGAACGACATGCTGTACCAGCTGGTGCTCGCGACGTGCGAGCCGACCGATGAAGTGCTAACCCACCAGTACGCGTTCCTGTCGTATCGGTTGAGCGCGCAGGTCGCGGGCCGGCCGTTCGTCGCGACGAAGGTGACCTCCGAGCTCGCGTGCGATGTCGATGCGCTGATCGCGGCGATCACGCCGCACACCAAGCTCGTCGTGCTCGGTTCGCCGAACAATCCGACCGGCTCGGTGATCACCAAGGCGCAGGCGGCGCGCGTGCTCGCGGCGCTGCCGAAGCGCGCGCTGCTCGTGCTGGACGAGGCGTACACCGAGTACGCGGCCGCGTGGCCCGAGGTCGATCACGTCGATGGCATGGAGCTGCGCAAGCAGGATCCGCGGGTCGTCGTGCTCCGCACGTTCTCGAAGATCTACGGGCTCGCCGGCCTTCGCGTCGGCTATGCCGTCGCGGATCGCAGCGTCGTCGACTTGCTCGGTCGGGTGACCCGCACGTTCCACGTGTCGAGCCTCGCGCTCGTCGGCGCGACCGCCGCGCTCGGCGATCAGGATCACGTCGCGATCAGCGCGCGTCATGCACGGGCCGTGATCGAGCAGCTGCGTAGCGAAGTGAAGGGACCGGGCGTGAAGGTCTATCCGTCGCTCGCGAACTTCGTCCTGATCGAGACGGGCCGGACCGCGGCGCCGATCTACGACAAGCTCCTGCGGATGGGCGTGATCGTCCGGCCGATGGCGGCGTGGGGCCTGCCGACGTGCATCCGCGTGTCGGTCGCATCGGTCCAGGACATGCCGCGCGTGATCAAAGCTCTCAACGACGCGCTTGCATGAGGTGGCTGCTGGTGATCGCCGTCGCGCTCGGTTGCGGCGGTCATGCGCCACGCCCGGTGACCAGCACGCGCGCGCCCACCCCCGGCGAGAACGTGCTCGCGATCCTGCCCGACGGTGCGCAGGTGATCGTCGAGCTCGATCTCGCGCGGCTGCGCGCGAACGCGACCGTCGGCGAGACGGCGAAGGCGGTGCTCGGGTCGGTCGGCGCGGATAGCCACCTCCCGGGCCTGCCGATGAGCGTGATGGGCTCGCCGCTCGCCAGCGCGGATCAGGTCGTGCTCGCAGCGTACGGCGTCGGCACGGCGCAGGCCGCGACCGTCACCATCCTGACCACGAAGACGGACGTCCCCGGCGCTGTGCGGATCTCACCGGAGCTCGTCGCGCTCGGGCCCGAGGAGTGGGTGAGCCAGCTCCAGACGCGCGCGGCGCTCGCCGCGGAGCATCCGCTCTCGGTGCCGGACGCGGTGTTGAAGCTGCGCGATCACGCGATGCCGCAGGGGGCGACCGGAGCGATCGTGCGGATCACCGCGCGGTTGCCGTTCGACGCGCGGGTCGCGCTCGCCCGGATGACGAACGTCGATGCGGCGCCGGCCGAGCTGTCGCTGTGGTGCGACGTCGCGGATGATCTCGCGATCGTCGTCGATACCGACGCGGTCGACCCCGGCGATCACGACGCGAAAGCGGCGAAGGACTCAGCGCGCCGGCTCGCGCACACGATCCGCGGCGTGCTCGCGGCGCTCGCCGACTCCCCGGCGATCCGCGCGCTCGGCGTGCCGACCAGCCTCGCGGATGCGCGGCTCGTGACCGAGGGGACCTGGGTCCGCACGATCGTCGATGTCGGTCCGCGCCACCTCGCGCGCGTCGCGGAGCGGGCTCGTGCGATGCTCGCGCCGTGAAGCTCGTCTCGCACCCCGCAACGCGCCCGCTCGACGGCACCGTCACGATCCCCGGCGACAAATCGATCGGGCATCGCGCGCTGTTGTTCTCGCTCCTCTCGGAGACACCGGTCCGCGTGCTCGGCCTCGGCGACGGCGCCGACAACGGCCGGTCCGCGAAGGCGATCGTCCAGCTCGGCGCGACGGTCGAGCGCGATGGCAAGGCGCTCGTGATTCGCGGCACCGGCTTGCGCGGGATGCGCGCGCCCGAAGGTGCGGTCGATTGCGGTAACTCCGGCACGACGATCCGGCTGCTGTGCGGCCTGCTCGCCGGCCAGCCGTTCGCGACCGCGCTCGTCGGCGACGAATCGCTGTCGATGCGGCCGATGGGCCGCGTCGCACACCCGCTGCGCCGGATGGGCGCGACGATCACCGGCGTGCCGCGCGGCATCGTACCGGGTGCCGACATCGTGCCGCCGCTCACCGTCGGCCCCGCGACCGGACCGCTGACCGCGCTCGCGTTCGATCTCGAGATGGCGTCCGCGCAGGTCAAGACCGCGCTGCTGCTCGCCGGGCTCTACGCCGACGGCACGACATCGGTGACCGAGCCCGGGCCGAGCCGCGATCACACCGAGCGCATGCTCGCGTACCTCGGCGCGCCGCTCGTCGCGGAGCGGCTCACGAGCCGGGTCACGACGACCGGCTGGAACGGCCGGCTCGCCGGCGAAGGCTTCTCGGTACCGAGCGATCCGTCGTCGGCCGCGTTCCTCGTCGCCGCGGCGGTGATCGCGGGCGCGGGCGATGTCCGGCTGCCGAACGTGTGCGTGAATCCGACGCGGACCGGCTTTCTCGACGCGATCAACGCGATGGGTGGCGAGGTCGGCCTCGAGGATCGCGACGACTCCGGGCCCGAGCCGCTCGCGACGCTCGTGATCCGGGGCGCGGCGCGAGAGCTGCGCGCGATCGAGATCGCCGGCGATCTCGCGGTCCGTTCGATCGACGAGCTACCGGTGCTCGCAGTGGTCGCAGCCCGCGCGCGGGGCACGACGACCGTGCGCGACGCCGGTGAGCTCAAGGTCAAGGAGTCCGATCGGATCGCGACGACCTGCGCGATGCTCCGCGCGTTCGGGATCGCGTGCGAAGCCCGCGACGATGGCTTTATCGTCGAAGGCCAGCCGGATCGGCCGTTCGCTCCCGCGCTCGTCCGCGCCGAGGGCGATCACCGGATCGCGATGGCGGCGGCCGTCGGTGGTCTGGTCGCCTCCGGCGAAACCACGGTCGTGGACGCGGACAATGTCGCGACGTCATATCCGGGATTTGCGAAGGCGATGGCAAGCCTCGGCGCAGACATCAGCTGACGCTGGTAGTAGCGGGCCGACTGCGCTACACCACGCCGATGCGGAGCGTTGTCCTCGGAATCCTGTGTCTCGCTTTCACCACTGCGAGTGCAGATCCGAAGACCGAAGGTACGGATTTCGGTCCGCAGGTCCGCGCGATGTTTCGGGTTGCCGCGTGCGGGAGCGACGACGCGATTCCGGATCGGTTCTCGATCCACACGATCGATAGCCACTGCAAGGAGATGCAGGAGGTCTACAAGTCGTACCGCCGCGCGTGGGCCGACCAGGCGCAGAAGTTCATCGCGAACCTGCGGCCGAAAGACATCCCGACCACCGTCGTCTATCCGTTCGGCGGTGGCGATCTGTCGTCGGCACTCGCGGTGTATCCCGATGCGCAGGAGCTGACGACGATCTCGCTCGAAGCCGCCGGCGATATCCGCGCGATCGACGCGATCACCAAGGCGCAGCTCGCGACCGACCTCGACACGATCACGACCGACATCCGCCGGCTCTATCACGCGGCGCACTCGACGACGAAGAGCCTCCAAGAGGCCTCGCACTCGGTGCTGCCGGGCACGATCATGATGGCGCTCGCCGGGCTCGCGGTTCACGACATGGAGCCGGTCGCGCTGCGCTACTTCGACATCGAGCCCGACGGCTCGCTGCGCTACCTCACGAACGACGAGCTCGAGGCGCGCGCGAACGAGTTCGCCGCCGCGAAGCGCGGAACCAAGGCGCCGAAGAAGGTCACGCACTACTGGTACGAGCAGGACTCGGCGTTCGCGAACGTCGAGATCAAGTACCGCCCGCGCGGCGAAGCGAACGCGCCGCTCCGTACGTATCGCCACATCGTCGCGAACCTCGACGACACCCACATGAAGGCCGACGATCGCGTCCTCAAGCACCTCGCGATGAAGGGCAAGGTCTCGGTGATGACGAAGGCCGCGAGCTTCTTGCTCTGGTACGACGACTTCAGCCAGGTCCGGAACTACTTGTTGAAGAACATCGCGTGGATGATCTCCGACGCGTCGGGCATCCCGCCGAGCTACGCGGATCCGGCCGGCTTCGAGCAGGTCACGTACGGCGACTTCACGGGGCCGTACTTCATCATCGACGACAAGAACACCCGCGCGGAGTTCGTGAAGCTGTGGAAGAAGAACCCGCACAAGGAGCTTCCGTTCCGGTTCGGCTATCCCGATGCCGAGAAGCACAACCACTTGATGATCACGCGGCCGAAGCAGAGTGCCGCGAAGTGACCTGGTAGAGACGCCGCACGGCCGCTGTGCGGTGATCGAGCTTCTCGACGAGGAGCTCGAGGTGGCGCTGGCGGCGCTGCCGAGCGAGGAGCAGGAAGCCGCGGCTCGATTGTCGGGGGCTCGCCGGCGCGAGCTCATCGCGGGGCGCACCGCGATGCACGAGCTGATCGATCGCGCGCATCCGGTGTTGGCGAACGAGCGTGGTGCGCCCGTCGTCCCGGCGGGCATGACCGGATCGATCTCGCACAAGCTCGCGCGCGCGGCGGCGCTGGTCGCGCTGGCCGACGAGGGGTTCGTGGGTGTCGACCTCGAGCGTGCAGCGCCGACGAAGCTCGACATCGCGAAGCGGATCTTGACGGCGAACGAAGCGCGCGTCTCGGGATCCGAGCTGTTGCGCGTGTTCGCGATCAAAGAAGCGATCTACAAGGCGATCGATCCGATCGTGCAGCGCTACGTCGGGTTCCAGGAAGTGGAGCTGGTGGTCGGGCAGGGCGGCGACGTGAAGGTGAGCGTCGTCGATGCGGGGCGCTTGCCCGTGGCGATCGAAGCCTGGTGGACCGAGCTCGATGGCCATTGGCTCGCAACCGCGCGCGCGCGCCGTCGCTAGGCTGTCCGAACACGAACCGCGCGCTCGTTGTTATCGACGCGGCGGGCGCGGGACGTCGCGCTCGAGCACGGTCTTGCGTTCGTTGCGACCCGCGGCCCTGATCGCTTCGTCGCAGATCGCGCGCAGGTGCTCGCTCAGCACGTCGGCGACCGCGTCAGCGCAGTTCATGCCGCTGCGATCCTTGATGTACTTCTTCATCTTCGACACGACGACGAGCATGTCGCGGTCGACGACCTCGGCGAGATGAACGGCGCCACTCGCACTCGAGCTCGGTGCTGCCACGACATGCGGTGCACTCGGCGCATCGCCGACGACACGGCGCACGACTGGCGCGGCCGGCGCGACCGGCTTTGCGGGCGCCGGCGCCGGATTCGCAGCCTGTTCTTGCTCCCACGCTGCCTTGCTCGGCGCTCTCGCTTCGACGGCCCACGCGTCGCGATGCCGGGCATCGGCGACGTGACTGTCCCAGCACGACACGGTGCAGAACACCAACGGGAACTTGGGCCGATTACACGTCGAGACGCTGCACACCCAGTGCGTCGCGTTGAACGGAATCGGGTTCTTGCAGGCGGTGCACTTCAACCACGTCTCGGCCACGCCGGGAACGTGTCTTACTTCCGGCGCCGCCGCAATACGATCAGCACGCCCAGACCCAGGGGCAGCGATCCGCCCGGGCTCCGTCCCGCGTCGCAGCAGCCACCGCTGTCGCTGCCACCCTCGAACGCGTTCGGGTCGCAGGACTTCGGGGCGTCGCCGCTGATCGGCATGATCGACATCACCCAGTCGAGCTTGCGCGTCGAATCCTTCTGGTCGGTGATCGTCACGGTCAGCGAGTCTGGCATCTGACTCCCGTCGAGGCAGACTCGGACCTCGCCATCCGCGCGCACTGCCGCGGTGCCGTGAGCCGGCGGCGTCGTCAGCGCGAACGTATGATCGTTGCTGAGCGGATCGTTCGCTTCGAGCTTCACTTCGACGGGGCCGGTCGGCACGCCCATCAGATCGCGCGGCGTCGGCTCGGGGCCGCGCGCCATCGCGATGCCACTCTGCTGTTCCGCCCAGTCGACGATCTTGTCGGGACGGACGTAGATGCCGCCACCGCCGCACGGCTTCGTCGCGTTGTCGTACGACCGCGATGTCACGCCCGCGAGGAAATTGCCGTAGCTGGTAAGCAGGTACATCGGCCCGCCCGAGTCGCCGGAGCAGGTGTCGATGCCGCCGCCACCGGCGCCGAGCTCGCCGTCGGGCTTCGCCGCCGGATAACAGCCCGACGACGTCGAGCAGTCGAAGTCGGTGATCGTCGACATCACCTCCTGGAGATCGTTGATGTAGACGTTGCCGTTGACGTCGGTCGCGCCGTAGCCGACAAACTCGACGGGCGCGCCGTTCTTGATGTCGACCTTGGCCCAGCCGGTCGCGATCTTGCGCGGCTCCTCGACGGCGTTCCTCGCGAGCACGAGGATCGTCACGTCCTCGCTCGATTGCGAGCTCGGATATTCGATCCGGGTCATCACCGGGACGGTCTCGCCGTTCTGCGGTAGCGCGAGCGAGTTGGTTCCGAGCAGCACGTTGTCGAGCGACGGGTCGTCGCAGTGGCCCGCGGTGATCACGACGTTCGGCGCGATCAGCGTACCGGTGCACTCCTGCTGATCCGCGCTCCCTGACTTGAACATCACGGCCGCGACGTCGGGCCATGCCCCCTGCGGCGCGTTCATCCCACCGACGACGGGGGCGGGACCCGTCGGCCCCGCGATCGCCGGCGCGCACAGCATCATCAGGATCGTCGGGACGAACAGCGAGCGCATCCCGGTCACTCTCGCACGATCCAGCTCGCCCCACGCGTGACGGCCTTTACAGCCGCTGGCGGCAGTTGCACACCGCGCGCATCCCCGTCAGTCTACGGGCGATGCGTCTGGTCTCGGTCCTCCTCGTCGTCGCTGCCTGCGGCGGGTCTTCCCGCCAAACCATTCCGACCGTGAAGCCGATCGGCGAGGACGCGAACGCCCACCGCGACGCCGTCGCCGCACTCGTCAAGCCGCTGATCGACGCTCAGATTTCGCCCGCGATCGTGGTCGGCCTCTACGACGCCGGTAAGACCGAGATCTACGGGTTCGGCAAAGGCCCGGACGGCACGCCGCCGACCGGAACGACGCTGTTCGAGATCGGGACGATCACGCAGGTGTTCACCGATCTCGCGCTCGCCGATTCGATCCAGCGTCGCGAGATCGCGCTCGACACGAACCTCAGCGACCTCTTGCCGCCCGGTGTGACCGCGCCTTCGCTGCCGAACGCGCCGCACATCACGCTCGGCATGCTCGCGGATCAGACGTCGGGACTCCCGCGCGTGCCGCCCTCGATCGACGGGCGGATGAACCCGCAGGATCCGTACGGCGGTTACAACGAAGATCGCCTCTACGCGGACCTCATCCACGCGAACCTCGTCGTCGCGCCGGGGTCGCAGATCGTTCCGTCGACGTTCGGCGCCGGGGTGCTCGGTTTCGTCCTCGGCAAGAAGCTCGGCGGCGGGATCGAAGCGACGGTCCAGCGTCGCGTGCTCGCTCCGCTCGGGCTGTCGAGCACGTTCTTCCAGGTGCCCGCCGCCGCGAAGGAGCGCCGCCAGGTCGGCACGAACATCGATCTCGCGCCGGTTCCGAACTGGACGTGGGGCGTGCTCGCCGGTGCCGGCGGCTTGATCTCGACCGCGAGCGATCAGCTCGCGCTGATCGATGCGGAGCTCGACGCGGTCTCCGGTTCGAAGCAGCCGCTGCGCGCCGCGATGCGCCTCACCCACGAGGATCAAATTCCCGGCCAGGCCGGTGCGAACGAAGGCCTCGGCTGGCAGATCGATAGCCTCGGCCGGTACTGGCACAACGGTGGCACCGGCGGGTTCCGCGCGTTCATCGGCTTCGATCCGAAAGTTCGCCGCGGCGTCGTGATCCTGTCGGCGAGTGCGGTCTCGCTCGTCGATCACATCGCGCAGGACCTCTACAAGGTGCTCGCCGCCGAGCAGGTCACGCCGGTGACGTCACCGCCCGTCGAGCAGCTCGCGCAATACGCGGGCACGTATCAGCTCGGTCAGTTCAAGCTCGTGTTCGCGATCAAGGACGGCCGGATGTACATCACGGGGCAGGGCGAGGCGCCGCTGCGGATCATCCCGATCAGCGATCACGAGATGTGGTTCGAGGAGCAGCAGGCGATCATCGTGTTCGAGAAGGACGACGGCAAGGTCTCTCGCGCCGTGTTCGTCGTCGGCCCGCAGCGGATCACCGCGCAGCGCGTCGCGGACTAGGGACACGGCGCCGGGGTCGGCAGCACCGGGTCGAGCAACCAGGTCTGCGCGCACGCGGTCGGGTCGTAGCCGGTCATCTGCTGGATCAGCGTCAGCATGTCGGCCATCCGCGCCGAGCCACCGGCGTGCGCGGCGTAGAACGCGGCGAGCACCGCATCGAGCTGCGCGGCGCCGACCTTCTCGGCGATGCCGCGATAAAAGAACGCGCCGCGCATGTACGGTGCCTCGGTGAACAGGTTGTCCTTGATGACGTCGACGGCGCCGCACGACTGCGGCCACACCGGGTCGGTGCCCTTTACCGCGGCGAGCTGGTTCGCATAGTTCGACCACACCGTCGCACCGACCGACGGCGCGACGACGTCGAGCGCGCGACCCGCGAGATACGACACGGTGCCTTCCGACAGCACGAAGTCCTCCCAGCACTGCAGCCGGATGCCATCGCCGAACCAGCCGTGCGCGGATTCGTGAACGTTGGTGTCTTCATCGCCGATCGCGATCGAGCCGATGTGGACGAACGGATGGTGCTCCATCCCGCCGAACTGACCCGGGCCCCACTTCACCGAGACCGAGCCGTAGTGCGGGCCGAACCGATACGGGCCGAGCGTCGACTCGAGCCAGTCGAACGCGGCGACGAGGTGCTGCGTGCCGGTCATCGCGGCCGCCATCTCGCCGGTGCGGTACCACACGGAGATCAACGTGCCCGCCGCGGTCGTGCCGAGATCGAGCTGGGTGTACGAGTCGATCGACCACGCGAGCTGATACGCCGGGGCTTGCGCCGGAATCGTCGTCGGATAGATCGCCTGGAGACCGGCCGGCGTGTTCGTCAGCTGGAGCGAGAACGTCGTGCCGTCGCTCGGCTGGCTGTGACACGGGAAGATGTTGCCGCAGTAGTACGGCCAGTCGAGCGTGAAGCCTTTCGCCGAAGCGCCGGTGAAGCCCTCGTGATCCATCCAGTGATACGAGATCACGACGGGTGTCGGTTGGGCGCTCGGATCGAGGCCGAGCAGGAGCGGCGTCGCCGGGGTCGTGCCCGCGGCTGGCGTCGCCGGCGTGAACAGGATCGGCGCGCCATTCACGGTCACGCTATCGACCATCAAGCCTTCGGCCTCGAGCGACGCACCCGCGCTCGTCGACGGTCCGAGCGTCACGGTCGCGACACCGGTCATGCCGGCGTAGTCGATCACGAGCCCGGTATCGGTCACCTCGCGATCGGGGTTCGCGGTCGGTGGCGTCTGCGCCGCATCGGGCGACGGGCTCGGCGCGCTGTGGCACGCGGCGAGCACACACAAGCACAGGCGGCGCATCCGCCGACTGTACCCGATCAGTCGGTGATCTTCGCGATCACGAGCTCGTGCGGGTCGGCCAGCGTGCGGTCCTTTCGCACCGTCACGGCCTCGCGCAGCACGTAGTACTTGCCGTCCGATGAGAGATGGCCGCCGCCGGAGAGTTGCTCTGCCCCAGGCGCGACCGCCGGATCGTGCTTGCGCGCCGTGCGGCTCGCGAGCTTCGGCAGGGCGAGCTCACCGTACTGGCGCGACGAGCCGATCACGAACAGCTTCGAGCCGTCGGGCGAGATCGCGAAGTCGTGGGTCAGCGTCGGGCCAGTGGTGGTCTTGTCGATCTTGTGGGCCGCCATGTCGACGCGCGCGATCGTGCCGCTCTGCGAGCTGCCGAGATACGCGTACGCACCGTCGCGCGAGAACGCGACGCCATAGGTCGTGTCGAGCGCGGGGACCGCGAAGCTCGTCGCGTGGTTCGGATCGACGAAGTAGACCTGCGCCGCCGGCTTCGAGTGGAACGACTTCTCGTCGTACTCGGCGATCGAGAACCACGAGTAGTCGGCGGCGTGGTGGACGCTGAGCTGATCCTCGTAGCCCGACGCCATCGGTCGGCCCGGCAGCGTGATCGTCAGCGCGTCCGAGGTCTCGAGCGTGTCGAGATCGAGCTTGCGCAGCGTGAGGCTCGTCGGTCCGCGCTGGTGCGCGTGCTCGCGCAGGCCCTCGCCGTAGCCCGCGAGCGTGAACCACGCCGCATCGCGCGCGCCATCGGTCGCGACGAACACGAGCTCGGTGTCGTCGCCGAACGTGCCGAGGCTGACCGAGCGCGTGATCCGCTTGGCCTTCATGTCGAGCTCGACGTACCAGTGGTGGCGCGCGCGCTCGAGGATGCCGTCGGTGATGTGGAGGCCGACCTTCGCCGGCGTGTAGCTGACGAGCTCGCCCTCGAGGTTGCTCGCGTGGAGCGCGCGCTCGACGGTCCGCCGCGGCACGGCGACGTGCGAGCTCGTCGCGGTCGCGAGATCGAGCACGTCCGCCGCGAGCTCTGCGTCGGCGCGCGACATCGCGGTGATCGCGACGTAGCGCGGATCGCCGACATCGCGCAGCCGGATCGTGCCGAGCGCGTCGGCGTAGCCGACTTTTTTCACCAGCTCGATGCCGGCGTGGGCGTTACCAACCAGGGCCGCGACCACGAGCAACGGCTTGATCACGTACGTTAGACGCCGGGCGCGTCCAAACGGTTTACATGGCAGGACCGGGCAGGTCCGGTACGCTTAGTAGCGCTTGATGCTCGGGTCGACCTGCTGAGACCACGCGTCGATGCCGCCGGTCATGTTGTAGACGGTTTTGAAGCCCGACTTCAGGAAGTGATCTGCCGCACCGTGGCTACGGCCACCGTGGTGACAGTGGAAGCCGAGGACGGTGTCCTTCGGGAGCGTTTCGATCTGCGCCATCGCGGCGTCGTCGAGGATCGTGGTCCCGGCGATCTGTGCGACCTCGCGCTCCTTCGGTGTGCGGACGTCGTACACGTGCTTGATCGTGCCGGCGTCGACCAGGCGCTTGAACTCGGCCGGGCCGATCTCGCGGACGCTCGCCGGGCGGTTCGGGTTCTCGATCTTGAAGCCCGCGCCGGTCGCGTCCTCGACGAAGTCGATCGTGACGCCATCGGCCTTCGCGGCGCTCGCGCGGTCGAGCTGGACGGTGATGCCGCCGGCGTCGACGGTCACGTGGCTCGCTTCCTTCGCGCCGAGGTCGAGCTGGTGCTCCCAGCCGCCGGTGATCGTGAGGTGGATGACGTCGCCGGGCGAGCCTTCCTTGAGCGCGGCGTCGAGCTCCTGCTTCGCGCGGGGCGACACGGTCACCTTCACGGCCTTTGCCGGCGCGACCAGGGAGCCGAGCTGCTTCTCGAGATCGCCGCTCTCGAACATCTGCTTGACGATATCGGCGCCACCGACGAACTCGCCCTTGATGAAGAGCTGCGGAAAGGTCGGCCAATCCGAGTACTCTTTCATGCTCGCGCGAACCTCGGGCTCCGCGAGCACGTTGACGGTGCTGTACTTCGGGATCAAGGTGTTGAGGATGTTCACGACGGACGCGGAGAAGCCGCACTGCGGAAAGCTCCGCGTACCCTTCATGAACAGGACGACCTCGTCTTGGCGGACGAGTTGTTCGATCTTCTGGCGAAGCTGCGGCTCCAGGGTCATGGCTGGCCTCTTAGCATGAAGTCGCCCGCGGAAACACTCGCAATACGGGTGGTTGGCTCGATCGCGGAGGTCGATCCAACGGCCTGGGACGCGCTCGACCACGGGCCATCGCCGTTCCTGCGCCACGGCTTTCTCCGGGCCCTCGAAGAATCGGGTTCGACCGACCCGGCGACGATGACACGGGGGCGTCGCCAGCGCAGCGGTTGGACCGGCGTCTACGTCCTCGTCGAGGACGGCAACCGGCTCGTCGGAGGCGTCGCCGCGTTCATCAAGTCGCACAGCTACGGCGAGTACATCTTCGACTGGGGCTGGGCGAACGCCGCGGAGCGCTCGGGCATCGCTTACTACCCGAAGCTCGTGATCGCGGCACCGGCGACCCCGGCGACCGGCAAGCGCCTGTTGCTCGCACCCGGCGCAGGGCCCGAGGTGGTCGCCGCGCTCGTCGCGGGCGTCCGCACGATCGCCGACGACGCCGACTGCAGCAGCATCCATTGGCTGTTCTGCACCGAGACCGAGCGCGCGCTGCTCGCGGACCACGGGTTCTTCGGGCGGACGACGATGCAGTTCCACTGGAAGAACCGCGGCTACGCGACGTTCGACGACTTTCTCGCCGCGCTGAAGAGCCGCAAGCGCAAGCAGCTCCGCAAGGAGCACGAGCGGGCGCGCGCCGCGGTCGACAAGATCGAGTGGAAGCGCGGCAGCGAGCTGTCGCCCGACGAGCTCGACGAGCTCGATCGGTTCTATCGCAACACCACCGACAACCACGGCGGCCGCGACTACCTGCGCCCGGGGTTCTTCCAGAAGTGCGCGGAGTACTGCGACGCGATGCGGATGGTCCAGGTCACGAGCGGCGGCAAGCACATCGCCGGTGCGCTGTTCTTCGAGACCGACCAGGCGCTGTACGGCCGCTACTGGGGAGCCGAGACACACGTCGACCTCCTGCACTTCGAGACCGCGTACTACGCGGGGATCGAGCGCGCGATCGCGAACAAGCTCCCGCTGTTCGAGGCCGGCGCGCAGGGCGAGCACAAATTGGTGAGAGGGTTCGAGCCGAGCGCGACACATTCGGCCCACTGGATCCGCCACCCCGGCCTGGCGCACGCGATCGAGGACCACTGCGCGCGCGAGCACGTCGCGATGCAAGCACATCTCGCAGAGCTCGCGTCCGCCGGCCCTTATCGAGACGAATCCACCGACGACCAATAGGCGACTGATATACGTTCCGGGCGTGCCAAGACCGGCGGTTTCGCGGTGGCCCGAGACATGGAGCGATCGTCAGATCGTGCTCGTCGCGGTCGTCGCGTGGCTCGCGGTCGGCGTGCTCGCACTCGCGAGCGGACCGCCACTCGGTCACGACGAAGCCGCCTATGCGGTCGCCGCGCGCGGCGATGCACCGGCCTGGCACTACCGCTCGACCGGGATGATCGCGATCGCGCGGGCCGGGCTCGCGCTCGGCGGTAGCGAGTGCGTGCTGCGCGCGCTCGCGCTGGCGCTGAGCGTCGGCGTCCTGATCGCCGCCTACGCGCTCGGTAGGGCCGCGTTCAGCTCGCGCACCGGCGCATGGGCGGCGGCCGTGCTCGCGACCGCGCATCCGATGGCGGCGCGCAGCGCGGAGTTGATCGGCGACCTGCCGGCGACCGCGTGCTTGCTCGCCGGCGTCGCGGTCCTGATCGGCGAGCTCGAACGCGAGCGCATCCGCTGGCGCCTGATGTGGGCAGCGCCGCTGTTCGCCGCCGCGTTCTACGTTCGCTACGGCTCGGCGCCCGTGATCGCGCTCGTCGCGGTGCTCGCGCTCGTCCTCTACGCGGAGCGGCTCGCGTGCGCACCCGTCGCCGCGACCGTCGCGCTCACCACGCTGTTGGTCGTGCCGCACTTCGCGTGGTCGCTCCACACGACGGGCTCGCTGTTCGGGATCCTCGCGGCGAGTGCGAGCATGCCGCGCCGCGCGTATCTCGGCGAAGGGCTGGTCTCGTACCTGACCGCGAATCCGTTCTGGTTCTACGGTGCGCTCGTCGCGCCGGTCATGGTCGCGGGGCTCGCGGCGCTGCGGTCGCGGCGGCGCGCGGGGTGGTTCGTCGTCGCGCTCGCACTCGGCCAGATCGTGATGCTCGGGCTCGAGAGCCACGCCCAGCCGCGCTACGTGTTCTTCGCGACCGCATTGCTCGTGATCGCAGGCGTCGACGTGCTGCGCGAGATCGCGCTGCCTCGACTCGCCGTCGCGACGATCGCACTCGCGTGGCTCGGCATCGCGATCTTGATCGTGCCGTACGACGCCCGGCTCGCGCGCCAGCGTCACGTCCTCTACGCGGCCGCGGAGGCGATCCGCAAGGACGCCGCGGGCCAGCCGTGCGCGATCGCCGCGAACGTCGCGCCGCAGCTGATCTGGGCGACTCGCTGCGATGTCGTGATCGCGAAGTCGGCGCCGAAGCTCTACGCGCCGTGGCCCGACGACGCGACGAAGAAGTACGTCGTCTCGATCGCGCACGCGGTGATCGCGCCGGCGCTGCTCGAGGCGGTCGCGGCGACCGCGCACGGCGCTCCGCACGAGCTCGTCGTCGCGAGTCCCGATGCGCACGTGTGGCGCCTCGATTAGCCTACAATGCAGCATGGCAGACAACGACTCGCGCGATGGCGCTCGCTACACCTCGCCGGAGATCACGAGCTATGTCGAGCGCGTCCACGCCGCCCACGATGCCGGCCTCGCGCGCGCGTTCGCGACGCCTGCCGACATGCCGGCGATCCAGCTCGGCCAGAGTGAAGGCCGGCTGCTCAATCTGTTGATCAAGTTGATCGGCGGCAAGAAGGTCGTCGAGGTCGGCACGCTCGCCGGGTACTCCGCGATCCAGATCGCGAGTGCATTGCCGGCGGATGGTCATCTGTGGACGATCGAGTTCGACCCGAAGCACGCGGCGGTCGCGACCGCGAACCTCGCCGCGGCCGGGCTCGCCGACCGCGCCAGCGTCGAGGTCGGTGCCGGTGTCGACGTGCTGCCGCGCCTCGCGAAGCACGGCCGGTTCGACGCGATGTTCATCGACGCCGACAAGCAGAGCTATGCGCACTACGGTCGCTGGGGGCTCGCAAACGTCCGCAAGGGTGGCCTGATCATCGGCGACAACGCGTACTTCTTCGGCCGGCTGCTCGAGGACTCCGAAGGTGCGCGTGCGATGCGCGCGTTTCACGAGGAGATCGCAGCGGCGTGTGACTCGGTCTGCGTCCCGACCCCGGATGGCCTCGTGCTCGGGATCGTGAAGTGAGACTCGCACTGGTGCTCTCGCTCGTCGCCGCGTGCGGAAGTGCGCCGGCGCCCGAGCCCGAACATGCGCAGGCACCCGACACCACCGCCGACGATGCGGCGCTGAAGCCGACCATCGACGCGATCGTTCACGTCTACGAGGCGCTCACCGTGAAGACCGTCGCGCCCGGCGATCCTTCGCCGATCCGCCAAGCCGCCGTGCTGTCGCTCGGCTGGACCGCGCCGATTCCGTGGACGACGGATCCGGAAAAAGATCGCGGCCTACTTCGCGGCACCGTGCGCGCGCTCGCCAAGAGCGGCAAGCTCCCCGCCGACGCCGTGCTCCGCGCCGCGCGCTCGATGGGGGTGTGGTCGGGCGATCTCCAGACCTACGGCGTCGACCCCGCTGGGTTCGCGGCGCTGTTCGGCTTGATCGCCGGCCAGGCGATCGTCCAGCCGGGCATGACCTATCACAAGGTCAGTGACACCGAGTGGGCGGTCGCCGACGTCATCCCCGGCGGGCCAGCCCACCGCGCGGGCGTGATGCGTGGCGACGTCCTGGTCACGATCGACGGCGCGCCGATCGCGCACGGCTGGAAGGACTTTCAATACCTGCTCGGCGTGCGCTCGGGGATCCCGGCGACGCTCGTCGTCAAGCGCGCGGGTGCGACGCGTTCGATCACGCTGACGCTCTCGCCGATCGCGACGCCGATCGTCGAGTCGCGCATGCTCGCAGGCGGCGTCGGCTACTTGCGGGTGTGGACCTGCACGCACTCCGATACCGCGAAGCTCGACGCAGCACTGCTCGCCCAGAAGGCGCTCGGCGAGCTCGACAAGAAGGGCGTGAAGAAGCTCGTCGTCGATCTGCGCGGCAACGCGGGGGGCTTTCCGTTCGATCTCGCGTCGCTGTTCACCAACGCCGATCCGCTGATGTACTCGCTCGTCCCGTTCGGCGAAGACCAGGCGATCGCCCACACCAAGATCGCGCCGTGGAAGGGCGCGCACCCGATCGCGGTACTTGTCGACGAGGGCACGGCCTCGGGCGCCGAGATGGTCGCGCTGTCGCTGCGCGAGCACTCCGGTGCGGTCGTGATCGGCCAACCGACCGCGGGTGGCCTGACGTTCCCGACGACCGAGAAGCTGATCGGCAACGTCACGCTGTCGTATCCGACGGCGAAGGTCGGCACCGCGAAGGACAAGCTCGTCCAGGATGGCAATCGGATCACGCCCGACGTCGTCGCTCCGAACCCGACCGCCGACGACTACGCGGCGAAGCGCGATCCACAGCTCGACGCAGCCGTCGCGAAGCTCACGTCTCGTTCTTGAACTTCGCCTGGATCATGATCGGTGCGTTCGGCGTCGTGTTGCAGGTCGGCTGCATGACCTGATCGCATGGCCCGCCCGTCCACTTGTCGAACATCTTCAGCACGTGCGGCGTCGCGGTGATCGTTAATTGCGCGCCTTTCGCGACCTGGAACGGGCAGGTCTTCGGCATCCCGATGTTGTCGCAGGTCTGGCCGAGGCTCGTGCTCGCCGAGCCATTGCCGTCGACCTGGAGCATCAACGTGACGTAGCTCGCCGAACCCGAGCCCGAGCCAGAACCCGAGCCCGAGCCCGAGCCCGCGTCGGTGCCGGTCGCGTTGTTGGCGTCGATCACTTCATGGCCGTTGCAGCTCGTGCCGGCTGTCGCGCACACGTGATCGCTCGTACACGTCTGGCCGTTGATGCAGTCGGTATCAGCGGTGCACGCGATCGTGCAGTCGGGAGTATCTGGCCCGTAGCACGCCGCGACGAGAACGAAGGCGAGCGCCGGCGCCCTCAGAACTGCCATGCGACTTTGACCTCGGCGCCATCGCGACGAGGCACGACGGCGAGATGCTGCGCGCGTTCGCTGTGGACGCCCAAGCCGTACAACACGGCGCCGGTGACCAACGCCGCGCCGCCCGAGATCCCCGCGATCGCCGTGATCGCGTCGTCGCGATGACCGCGATCGTCGAGCGAGCGGATATCCGGGTTGCGCGTGCCGCTCGCATAGGCATCGGCGACCTCGTTCGCGGCGAGGTGCGTGTCGACCGTGAACACCGCGGCGACCGCGAGACCGACGCCGCCGCCGATCATCAGATACTCACCGGCGCGTTGTTCCGAGCGCGCTCGCGAGACATCGGGAACGGTCGCGCTCGTGGTCGCGACCACGGTTCCCGCGCGCGCCGGCTGCGAGGGCATCGCCTTGACCTCGCGCGGCGGCATGTCGATGTTCGTGCGGAAGCCCATGTGAGTGCAGGTCGAGAGCTTCTGGAGGTGGTCGTTGACCAGCGCGCGCAAGTCGTCGCGCGGATCGGTCTCGAGGAACCGCTTGTACATCCACGCCGCGTCGTCGCAGTCGCCGTTCAGCCGGTACGCCTGGGCGAGGTTGAACAACAGGCCCGGGCTCGGCGCGAGCACGTACGCAGCCTTGTACGCCTCGAGCGCCTCGGCGAACTTGCCATCGCGCTGGAGCTGACGGCCTCGGTCTGCGAGCAGGCGGGCCTTCTCCGGAACGGGCATGCCAGCCCCTTCGTCGACGAAGGAGTCGGCGAACGCGCTGGTCGCAGACAACGCCAGTGCGAGACATGCGTAGACGAGGCGCTTCATCAGTAGGATTCGACCGAGCCGTCGGGATCGAAGCTCGCTGCGGTGCGCGAACGAGCCGGGGTCGGGCTCGTCACGTGGTGCGGGCGATGGCTCTCGCGCGCGTTCGCGGCGGGAGCACTGGGCGCTTCGGTCTTCGCGACCGCGGTCACTGGATGAGCGGGTGCCGCGCGGTGCACGGCAGGCGCGCTGGGCGCCGTCTCCGGCGCGGTCGTCACGGCCTCGGCCGCGGGCGTCACGTCGGGCGCGTGGACCGCGGGGGCGGTTAGCGTCGCGGCGCCGAGCGCGGAAGCAGCGGGGGCGGGCGCGGCCATGCTGCGCGAGTCTTGCGCGACGAGGAACAGCACCGCGCTCGCGACGATCGCGCAGGCGCCGAGGGCGATCTGCCAGCGCGTGCGCGTGCCCGGCACCGGTGGAATCGACAGCGGCGGCGCGGACGCGAACCGCGTGTGGCGCGGCGCGGGCTCGGGGCGCGGCACGGCGCGGCGGCGGTCGAGCTCGTCGCGAACGCGGAGCAGGGTGCCTGCGACGGTCTCGAGGCTCGGGCGATCCTCGGGCCGCTTCGCGAGCATCGCGAGCAGCAGGTGCTCGAGCTCGCGCGGGATATCCGGCCACAGGTCCATCGGACGCGGCGGCTCCGCGCGCAGGTGCATCGTCATGATCTCGGCGGCGGTCTCCGCCTCGAACGGCAGCTGCTCGAGGAACAGCTCGAATGCCATCACGCCGAGCGAATACGTGTCGGTCGCGGGCGTCAGCTCGCCGCCGCGCGCTTGCTCGGGCGACAGGTACTGCGGCGTGCCGACGAGCTGACCGTCGATCGTGCAGCGGACGTCGTTCGAGATCTCTTTCGCGATGCCCCAGTCGAGCAGCTTCACGCGATCGTGACCGCCTTCGTCACCGGGCGGGATCAGGAACACGTTGTCGAGCTTGAGGTCGCGATGGATCACGCCGGCCGCGTGAGCGGCGATCAGCGCGTCGCAGATCTGGATGAGGATCTCGACCACGCGGTCGGGCATCACCTTCGATTCGAACGCGAGGTTGCCGAGGCACACGCCATCGAGCCGCTCCATCACGATGTACGGGCGGCCGTCGTCCAGCGTGCCGGTCTCGAAGATGTCGACGATGTTCGGGTGCCCTACGCGGTTGACGACGCGGGCTTCGAGCTTGATTCGCTCGACCGTGATCCCGTTCGCGAGGAAGTCGTGCATGACCTTCAGGGCGGCCCGCTTCCCGATCTCCTCGTGGACCACGGCATAGACCGTCCCCATCCCGCCGCGACCGAGGCGCTCGCCCACGATCCAGGGTCCAGCCTTTGCGCCAACCGGGAGTACATCTGGCACTCCGGTCGGGCCAGGTTGGATCACGGAGCTTTCCGTGGAGACCATCGTCCGCATGCCCGGTTCCAGTGCAGCCCATGTGCCGAGAGAAAGCAGGCCGCGTTACGGACTTCGGCAGGCCAGACGTAGCGATCAGGCGCGGCTGTGTCGCCATCGCACGGCGGACGTTTCCGGTGGTATCCCACCCTCATGATCATCGGGGTGGATGACCACGAGGCTGCGCTCGCAGCGCTCGTCCGGAACGTGCACGATCCGCGTGCGGGGATCCTCGGTCCCGACTCGATCGCGTGGCGCGTCGGTGGCGATCTCGCCGTGTTTCTCGGTGGTGGTCGCGCGGCGCTGTTGCAACTCGCACATCCGATGGTCGCGTACGCGATCGATCATCATTCGAAGACGCGTGCGGATGTGCTCGGCAGGTTCCAGCGCACGTTCCGTCACATCTTCGCGATGGTGTTCGGCGAGCTCGATGACGCGCTCACCGCAGCGCGCCGCGTGCATCGCATCCACACGCGGATCCACGGAGAGATTCCGACGACGATCGGCAAGTGGCGTGCGGGCACGCTCTATCATGCGAACGATGCCGATGCGCTGCGCTGGGTGCACGCGACGCTCGTCGATACGACGATCCTCGTGCGCGCGCGCTTAGGCACGCCGGTCGCGCGCGGCGAGCTGGATCGCTACACGATCGAGATGAATCGGTTCGCGGCGCTGTTCGGTATTCCTCACGCACTTCTCCCGCAGTCGTGGGCTGATCACGAAGCGTACATGGAGCGAATGTTCGCGAGCGACGAGCTCGCGGTCGCGCCGGTCGCGAAAGAGATGGCGCGGTTTCTCATCGGCCGCGGTGCAGGCGCGCAGCCGCCGCTGGGCCGGCTCACCGAAGTGTTGGCGGAGCAGATGCTGCCGCCACATTTATCGGCGCAGTTCGAGCTCGCGGCAGCGCCGCGTGCGGTGCGAGCTGGGTTCGCGACGTTCGCGCCGATCTACAAGCGACTGCCGTCGCGCCTGATCGCGATCCCGGCGCAGATCGATGCCGCGCGCAGGCTCGCGGGTCGACCGCCGAGCCGGATGGCGGCATGGACCGAGCGCCAGCTGTTCGGGCTCTCGGGCCGCGTCACTCAACGGCACTGAAAAAGCTGCGCGCACCGCAGGGAAGGTGCTTTTGCCGAAAGCTTGGGAGACTTCGTCGGCGATGCGCGCAGCGTGTATGCATAGAGCACGGAGCGCGCCGAACGGTTGCCTCGGTAACGTGCCGAAATGGTGACGGCAGCGCGGCTGGCGCGCGTATCTTCGTACCGCAACCGCGTAGGTTAGCGATACGTCGACGGGTCGAGGCCGAACCGCTTGATCCAGCGCTGGATCTGCTTGCGATCTTTATCGAGCGCGCGGGCCACGGCAGAGACGTTGCCCTGGTGCTCGCGCAGCGCCGCGACCACTTGATCGCGGACCTTCTGGTCCATCTCGGACAGTACGACCGGCCTTGGCGCGCCCGGCGGGCGGCCCGAGCGAACGGTGTCCGGAAGGTGTTCCGCGCGTACCAGCTCGTTGCCCGCGAGCACCTGCGCGGTCGCGAGCGCCTGCTCGAGCTCGCGCACGTTGAGCGGCCACGGATAGCGCAGGAGGAGCCGCGCAGCGTCGATCTCGAAGCCCGGGTGCTCGGGCGGGAAGATGCTCTTGTGGAGCGAGCCGATCAGGACGCCGAGATCGGCGCGGCGCTCGGCGAGCGGCGGAACCGAGATCCGGAACCCGGCGAGGCGCGCGAACAGATCGTGGCGGAACGATTGCTCGGCGACCATGTCGTCGAGATCGCGGTGGGTCGCGGCGACGACGCGCAGATCGATCGCGACGGCGCGGGTGCCGCCGACGGGCATGACCTCGCGCTCCTGGAGCACGCGGAGCAACGCCGCCTGCGAGGTTCCCGGCAAGTCGCCGATCTCGTCGAGGAACAGCGTGCCGCCATCGGCCGAGCGGACGAGGCCCGGGTGATCGGTCTGGGCGCCGGAGAACGCGCCCTTCTTGTAGCCGAACAGCTCGCTCTCGACGAGGTTCTCGGGGAGCGCGCCGCAGTTGACCGGAACGAATCCACCGGGCCGCTGCGACAGCGTGTGGATCGCGCGCGCGATCACTTCCTTGCCGGTGCCGCTCTCGCCCTCGATCAGCATCGGGATCTCGGACGACGCGATCTGCTTGATCCGGTCGAGCTCGTGCTGCCATTGCGGATCGAGCGAGGCCAGGCCCGGGATGCCCTCGTCGGGCGTCAGCTCGAGCAGCGACGCAGCGTCGTCGTTGATCGGCATCCGTTCGAAGAAGATGAACAGCGTGTGGCCGAGCTCGATCAGCGAGCCATCGGTGAGGACCGCGCGCTTCGTCGTGTGGCCATCGACGATCGAGCCGTTCTTCGACTCGGTATCGACGAGCATCCACCGGCCGAAGCTCGGCTCGATCCGCGCGTGCTTCGACGACATCCACTTGTCGGGCACGCGGATCGTGAGCTCGGTCCCGGCCTTCTCGGCGCGGCGCTCGGAGCCACGGCCGAGCGACACGACGGTGAGATCCGAGAGCCGATAACGCACCGAGCCGGCGCGCGGCCGACCGCACTCGAGGACCAGGACGAGGACCGGTTCCGGGCGCGGACCATTACGTCCGGCTTTGCCGTCCGCATGGATACTGAGCGTCGTGCCGTGAGACTCCCCCACGGGCTGAATCCTACCAGAACAGCTACATGTCAGACCCTACCGCTACCGTTCCTGCGTGGGCGATCTCGTTTCTCTGACCGCGAAGCTCGAGGCGAGGCGCGGCTGTGTCCGGGCCGTCAGCGCGATCGAGCACTACGAGCGTGGCCTGGCCCTCGAGGCTGAGGACCAGCCGGGTGCCGCCATGGCGGCCTACGAACGGGCGCTGGCGGGTCGACCGGACCTGGCGGATGCCTGCAACAACCTCGGCCGGCTCCACCACGATAAAGACCAGCTCGGGGACGCCGAGTCGCTCTACCGGCTCGCGATCTGCGCCGACGGAGCGGTCGCGCTGTACTGGTTCAATCTCGGTGTCGTCCTCGAGGACAGCGGCCGCTGCGCCGAGGCGATCAAGGCCTACGAGCACGCGCTCGCGCTCGAGCCCACGCTCGCGGACGCGCACTTCAACCTCGCGCGCCAATACGAGCAGGTCGGCCGCCGGGGCGCCGATGACCTGGTGATGCGCCGGGCCGTCCGCCACCTGAAGCGCTACCGCGATCTCGTCCGCACCCACGGCTAGAGCGAGAGCGCCGCGACCAGCTCGCACGCACTGGTCGCGACGAGGAGCGCGACCGCCCCGAACGTCAGGCGTTCGAACCGGGCGGGATCGCGATGGTCGGCCACCCGAGAAATTCGCCACGCGGCGAACGGCGCGGGCAGGGCGGCGACGAGCGCGATCCGGCCGGGCAAGCCGAGCACGTACGCGATCGGGAGCCATGCGAACGCGGCCACGACGACAGCGCTCCACAGCTTCGTCGCGAACGGCGCGCCGAGACGGACGACGAGCGTTCGCTTGTTCGTCGCGGCGTCGCCGGCTGCGTCGGGAAACTCGATCGCGAGCAGCATCGCGAACTGGAGCAGTGCGAGCGGGACGATCGCGATAGCGAGGAGCCCCACGCCGATGAGGTCCGGTGCCTGGAGGACGAAGCCAAGGGCCGGCACGAGCGCCGTCACGACGGTCGCGGTATCGAGCTCGCCGAGACCGGCGGCGCATAGACGGAGCGGCGGCGCGCTGTACTCCCAGGCGAGCACGGCCATCGCGATCAGAATTCCGACGACGCGAGCATCTTCGGTACGTACATATTAGAAGAGCGGAGAGCGCGCAGCCGAGACCGCCGAGCACGAGCGCGGCGACCAGCGCGACGCCGCGAGGCAGCTCGTCGTTAGCGAGGACGCGCGAGCCACCCGACCACTGGGTCGGCGTCGCGTTCGCGCGATCCGCCGCGTAATCGAAGTAATCGTTCGCGTAGTGGGTCATCAGCTGGAATGCCGTGACCGTCGCCTGGCCGAGCGCGTAGCGCCCTAGGTCGATCGCGTGACCCGCGAGGTGCGCGATCGCGGCGCCGAGCCCGAACAGGATGAACCCGCCGCCGAGGAACAACGGGCGACCGAGCCGGACGAAGGCGACGAGCTTCGCCAGCATGGCGGGCTAACGGCGGCGCCAGATGCTGATCTTGAGATAGTCGGCCTGCGCGAAGCCGACCGGATGGTCCGGCTCGGGGGGCAGGTCGCGCTCGAGCGCGAAGCCCGGGCCGAGCGCTTCGTTGACCGTGCGCTTGAACAGGCCCCGATCGATCCGCGACGTGCAGCACGCGGCGACGACCGCACCGTGCTGCGCGACATGCTTCGCGGCGGCGCGGTAGAGCTTGCGATACGCGGCGAGCGTGCTCGGAATCTGCGCGGCCTTGCTCGTCATCGACGGTGGATCGACGATCACGAGGTCGTACTGCTCGGTCGTCGGCAGCGCGGGGAACCACTCGAACACGTCCGCGACGATGAACTGGTGCTTCGCCGGATCGCCGACGTGATGCGCGGCCGCGAACTGGAGCGCGCGCGCGGATTGATCGACCTGGGTGATCGACGTCGCGCCGGCGACCTCGGCGGCGCGGCCGAGCATGCCGGTGTACGCGAATAGGTTGAGCACGCGCGCGTTCTCGAGCCCGGTGTCCGCGAGCGTGCGGCGCAGCGCGCGCAGATCGAGGTACGTGCCGGTCTTGTGACCGCCTTCGAGGTCGACGACGAGCGCACGGCCGTCCTCGTGGAACTCGACCGTCGCTGGCGCGGTGCCGCACAGCACGCGCTGCGGCTGCGGCGCACCCTGGCGGCGTCGCGCGGGGCGGAGGATCACGTTGGTCGCGGCACCGATCACCGGGCCGAGCTCGCCGTGAGGAATCGGCACGGGCGTCGGCGGACGTGCGCCGGCCGTGATCCGGCTCGTCGCGATCGGCGCGGTCACGCCGGCATCGAGCTCGTGATGGCCGTCGGGGTCGCGCAGGATCTCGATCGGCTGGGTGATCGCCGCATCGCCTTCGCCGGTCGGGACCGGCGCATCGAGCGTCGTCTTGCCGCGCGCGACCGCGGCGAGCAGCGAGGCGACGTAGCGCGCGAGCCCTTCGACACCGGCGGAGTAGGTCGCGACCACGATCGTGTCGGCGAACCGATCGACGACGATCGCTGCAAGCCCGTCGCTCTCGCCGTTGACGAGGCGCACTGCATCGGTGCGCGCGGCGAGCGCATTGCGGCGGCCGAGTGCGAGCGCGAGCTGGTTGCGAACCCATGCCGCATCGGGCGCCGCCTCGCCGAGCCGGAGCACGCGGATCGCGATCGCGCCTTCGGCCTCGTAGATGCCGTAGCCGATCACCCGGTTCGCGCCGTCGACGAGCCGCAGCCAATCGCCGTCGCCGAACACCTGTGCGGCGCTCGACATCTGGTCGCGGAACAGCCACGGGTGTCCCCCTTCGAGGATCGCGACGGCGTCTTTCTTGAGCTGGTAGCGGCGCGAGATCATCGTTTCGTGAATCCACCCGGCATCTGCGTGACCACGACCAGATCCGCACGCCCCGCCGCGATCGCGGCATCGAGATCGGGCAACGATGCGGTGGTATCGGCGACGACCGCGGTCGCGACCGAGAGCTCGTTGCGCAGCTGATCGGCGAGCGGTGCCGCGGGCAGGCGCGCTCCGGCCATGAGCTGATCGCCACGCGACGCGACGATCAGGAGGCTCGCGCCCGCGCGAACGAGTTGCGCTGCATGCCCCGCCTGCGCGGCGCGCGCGTGCGGGCGATCATGGATCCACGCCGCGATCATTTTCGGCTTCGGCCACGCGTTGCGCGCGGTCTGGACGAGTGCCGGGAGGTGCTCGAGCGCGACGCCATCGCCCGCATCCGGCCCCGGATCGAGTGCGATCGCGTCGAACCCGGCAAACGCGGCGCGCTGGACCGCGGCTTCGAGCGCGCCGGGCACGGCACCGCCGGTCGCGATCCGCGCGATCACGACCGCATCCTTGCCGTGGACGAACTCGACGATTCGCTTCCACGCGACCGCTTGCTCGTCGGTGTTGATCCGCGGCCCGGCGAGCGGCGTCGCGGCGATCGGAATCGCCGGCGTGATCACCGCGCCGGCACCTGCCGTCGCTGCCGCGCCGAGTGCGACGAGGTCGTCGTCTGCCGCGATCTCGCCGGCGTGGGTCGCGGCGCACGCGATCGCGATCCGGTTCGGCGCGCGAACGTTGCCGAGCGGGAACGGCAGCGCGGTCGGTGCGATCGGCAGCGGTAGCGCGGCGGGCGCGGCACCGAGCCCGTGCGCGTGGGCCTGCGGATCGACGAACCTGGTATCGCGGGTCAGCGGGCGCGAACGGCCGACCTTCACGGCGAGCAGCTGCTCGACGCCGCGCGCGAGGTGCGGATCGCGCTTCGCGACCGAGGCGTGCGAGACCCGCAGGCTGCGGGTCATTAGCGAGTACGTGAACTGCGCGGGCGCCATGTGCATGTAGCGCTCGGTTCCCTCGAACCACTCGAGGCTCGCCTGCGCGGCGGCCTGCAGCGCTTCGACCTCGGGCCGGCGGCGCGCCTCGTACGACGCGAGCGCGGCGCGGACGTCGCGGGTCGCGAGCAGCTCGTCGCGCAGGACGATCACGTCCTCCATCGCGAGCTTCGTCCCCGAGCCGATCGAGAAGTGCGCGGTGTGCGCCGCGTCGCCGACGAGGACGACGTTGCCGCTGCTCCACGCGCCGCACCGCACGGTCGGAAAGTTGCGCCAGATCGAGCGGTTCTTGATCAGCGTGTGGTCGCCGAGGTGATCCTTGAACACCTCGCCGAGGATCGCGAGCGTCGTGTCCTCGTCGGCGTTCGCGAGGCCCGCCGCGCGCCACGTCGGCTCCTTGCACTCGACGATGAACGTCGAGCCGTGCTCGTGATAGCGGTACGCGTGGACGCGGAACAGGCCGAACGACGTGTCCTCGAATAGGAACGTGAACGCGCGGTACGGCACCGTGCAACCGAGCCACACGAACTTGTTCGGGCGGACGTCGACCGACGGCTTGAAGTCAGCGGCGAGCTCTTCGCGGACCCAGCTCGCGACGCCATCGCTCGCGACGATCACGTCGGCCTGAATCTCGGAGAGCTTCTTGACCTCGTGCTCGAACTCGACCCGAACGCCGAGCTCGGCCGCCCGGGCCTGGAGGATCTGGAGCAGCGCCTTGCGCTCGAGCCCGCAGAACCCGTGGCCGGTCGAGCGCAAGACCTCGCCCTTCACGTGGATCTCGATGTCGTCCCACCGCGCGAACCGCGACGTGATCTGCGCGTGGGTCTCGGGATCTGCCGCGGCGAGGTGACCGAGCGTCGCGTCGCTGAACACGACGCCGAACCCGAACGTCTCGGCGGGGCGATTGCGCTCGTAGACGACGACCTCGTGCTCGGGAGCGACGCGCTTCACCAAGATCCCGAGGTACAGGCCAGCCGGCCCCCCGCCGATACAGGCGATCTTCACGGGGCCACGCTACCACGCAGCGCGGGCGCGCTCGCGTCACACCCGGGCGCACACGACACGATCACCGGTCAGATTTCTCCCCGGACGCACCCGCTCGGGCGGCATGCGGGTTGCTCTGTTCGTGAGGCATGAAGAACGGAACCGCTCAACTCGAGAAGCAGCTCGACTACCTGCGCGACGATTTCGCAAACCTGTTCTCGGCGGCCAGCAAGCTGATCGCCGGCAAGGCCATCGACGCGAAGGATGTCGTGGCGGATCGCGGCAGCGATGCGCTGAGCGCCGTGATCAAGTCGATCAAGGGCCGCCCGCTCGTCGCGATCGGCATCGCGTTCGGCGTCGGCTACCTCGCGATGCGCCTGACCCGCCGCTAGCGGGTTTGGTAGCGTCGCCGGCATGAGATCTTCGATCGCGCTCGCGCTTGTCCTCGGCATGGGCTGTGGACACGGCGCGGCATCCACCCCCGAGATCGAATTTCCCAACGTGCCGAAGCTGGTAGTGACGTCCTCGACGTTCGCCGCCGGCGCGGAGATCCCTCGCGACAACACGTGCGAAGGTGCAGACGTCGCACCTGCACTGGCGTGGGCGAACGCGCCGGCGGCGACGAAGCAGTTGCTGTCATCGTCGACGATCCCGACGCGCCGGATCCGGCCAAGCCGCAACAGACCTGGGTGCATTGGGTGCTTGTCGGCATCCCAGCCAAGGTCACTTCGTTGCCCGCAAACGCCGGGTCCGGTGCCGGGCTTCCCGAAGGTGTCTCTGCAGGCACCAACGATTTCGGCAAGCACGCGTGGGGCGGCCCGTGTCCACCGACCGGCCGCCATCGCTACTTCTTCAAGGTCTATGCGGTCGATGTCGCGCTCGGCCCGCCGGGGATCGTGAAGTCCGACTTGCTCGTAGCGATGCAGGGGCACGTGCTCGCGATGGGGGCTCTCATCGGCACGTACGAGAAGTCTCACTGACGCCTCGCGCCAGGGCACGCGCGTTGCTCCGACGAGGATGCATGGGCACCATCCTGTTTTTTCTCGTCGTTGGCGTCATCGTCGCCGGTGTTCTCGTGTCGCGGGCGCTCGAACACAAGCGCGCGGCGCGCATCGCCGCATGGAACGTCGACCCCTACGATCATGAGGACGACATCATCGAGCTCGACGATCGAGACCTGTGGCTCGCGACGCTACCGCCGCCACCGCCCGCCGCCGCGTTCCACCATCACGTCCACGCGCACTAGTTCGTCGACGGACACACCGTCAGCGTGAAGTGACCGCTGACCGTGTTCTGATCGTCGAACGTCCCGACGAGCCCGCCGGTGACCGACGTCGCGGTGACCGAATCGACGACGACGCGGCCGTTGACCGCGACCTTGTTATCGCTGCCCATCACGAACGTCATGTTGCGCATGAGGCTCATCGGATAGTCGCCGGGGACCTTCGGCACCGCGACGATCAGCGACGGGCCCGAAGGCTCCGAACCGCCGCACGTGAACGCGCCCGCGTAGAACGTCGCGAAGAAGTTATCGTCGCCCTCCGAGAGGAACGCGTCGGTGCCACCGGCCTGGAACGTCCACGGCTGGCCGTACACCATGCCGGTGAGCGTGCCGTCGTCGATGGTCGTCGAACCGGTGTCGCTGGTGCCGCAGGCGGCGAGGAAACAAAAGGAGGCGAAGGCGAGAAGCTTGGTCATGCCACTCAGACGAGTGGGGGCAGAAAACTGCGCACTATTTCTTGTGGAGCACGACCCGCGACATCGCGATGCCGGCCGGTAACGCGCCAGCGCCCTTCACGGCCGGGAGCGCGGCATCGATCGAAAACGGCTTCGTCGAGAACAGCGCGAAGAACGTCTCGTCGCCGGGCGTAGCGTCGAGCTGGATCGCGCCGGGCAGGAGGCGCTCCTTGCCGATCGCTGTGGCCTCGGTCGCACCGTACGGGTAGTAGACCGTCGTCGCGGCGGCGCCGTCGATGCCGACGATCGCGATGAACCCGGGCTTGCCGCCTTGGGCCTCGAACCGGATCTTCGTCCCGGGCGTGACGGTGTCGCCGTTCGCGAGCTGGTGCGCTTCGCTGTGGATCACGAGCGAGATGTCGTCGCCCTTGGTCCGGAAATCGTCGCCGTCATCGGTGCGCGGCGCGGGCTTCTTGCTCTGGAGAAACAGGACGAGCGCTGCGGCCGCCGCGGCGAGCGTGCCGATCGGGACGAGCCAGCGCAGCCAGAACGGCCGGCGCGGCTCGGGCTTGTAGCGCTCCGCGCGCTGCTCGATCCGGCGGACCTCGGCGTCGATATCGATGCCGCGCAGGTACTCGGCTTGATCTCGCTCGAGCTCGGCGAGCCGCGCCTTGTCGGCGGGCGTCGCTTCTGCGGCGAGTGCGGCCGCGCGCGCGGGCGACAGGTCACCGGCGAGCGAGCGCTCGAGCTCGACATCCGTGAAGCGACGATCAGCCATCGTTGGCCGCCTTGGCGGAAAAGCCGGTGCGTGCGGCGCGCTTCTTCAAGTGGTCCTCGAACTTCGCGAGCATCTTACCGACCGTGCGCCGCGACAAGTCGAGCGACTCCGCGATCCCGTCCTGGGTGTAGCCATCGAGGTGATGGAGCACCGCCACGGTCACCTCTTCCTCGGACAGGCCGCGGGTGAGGAACACGAGATCGTGGAGCGCATCGACGCGGCGCGCCGTGAGGTTCGGATCGGCGGTGCTCCCGCTGTCCGCCGGCCCGACGTTGTCGTCGAGCTCGTCCTCGGAAGCCGTCTTGCGCCGGCGCAGGCGATCGATCGAAGCATTGGTGGCGATCCGGTAGAGCACGGCGAAGGGCGTGGCATCGGCGAAGCGATCTCCGGCGGCGAGGTAGCGTGCGAAGGTCTCTTGCACGAGGTCGCGCGCGTCATCGGCGTTGCCGACGATGCCGAGGCAGCGTCGATGCAGCGCGGGCGCGTGCTTGCGGTAGAGCTCCGCGACCGAGCCGGCTCCATGCATGACTAGACGCCCATGTCCCGCAAACAGGGAATAGTTTCTACCAGAGCCATCCGAAGTGGAAGACCGGCCAGACCTGCTGGTGGGTCGTGCCGTCGTCCGCCTTGAACACCATCATCGCGAGGCCGAGCTCGGTGGTGAACCCTGCGCTACCGACGTACTGCGCACCGCCTTCGACGCGGAACTGCTGCCCCCAGATCTCGTTGTCGCTGTACGACTGCCCCGTCGTGTTGTCGGTGACCGCGTTCGAGCTCATGCCCTCCTGCGTGATGCCGAGCTTCGCGAGCGACATGTGGGCGGCGACGCCGATGTACGGGCTCCACCGCGACTGCATCGGCGCGATGCCGATGCTGACGTCGAACCCGGGCGTCTCGAAGTCGTACGCGATGCGCGGGAAGATGATCCGCTTCAGCACGAGCCCGACGTTGACGCTGAAGATGCCGCTGCCGCTGAAGATGTCGAAGCCGACGGCGAACGTCTTGGTCTTGCGCGGGTTGTGCTCGATGTCGCGCTCGTACGCCTTCGCGTCGCGATCGATCTGGACCGCGCGGCCCTGCATCTCGCCGAGGCGGCGGTACCAGATCGCGAACAGCGGATCCTCCGACAGCGAAGGGTCGGCCTTGATCGCGTCGCCGAGCGCGCGCATCTCGCTGTGCTCGTCGCCGACGCGCTCGTACGCCTCGGCCATGCGGACGAGTGCGCGCGCGCGACCGCGCCACGCTTCGAGGTCGCCGGGCTGCGCGTTGAGCAAGCGATCGAAGATCGCGAGCGCGGCGGAAGCCTGGCCATCGGCGAGCAGGCCGAACGCCTGGCCGCGCGACCACTCCGCCTGCTCCTGCGGCGAGAGGTTGTCCGGATCGCCCTTCAGCACGCCGGTCGCGAGCGGCGCGTTCTCGTAGTTGAGCTTGTCGACGTTCGCGCGATCGCCGGCGGCGAGCGTCATCGAGCCGACCTCGAGGTGATCGGGCAGCACGCGCTTCACGCGATAGCTGCCAGGTGCGAGCGCGACGACGGTGTCGCGATCTCTTTGCGCGTGCGCCTCGGCGATCAACCGCCACTCGCGCTGATCGAGCACGACGTACTTCTCGTCGTTGCCCTTCGGCACGGTCATCTGCGCGAAGTGCGGCGCCGCGAGCTTGGTCAGCACGAGCTCGCCCTGGCCCGACAGCTCGTAGCGGAACGCGGGGCGCTGCGGTGCGCCGCTGATCGCGGTGTCGGCGCGCGTGCGGCCGTACGCGTAGTGATAGGCCTCGGAGACCGTGACTTGATGATCGCCGTCTTCATCGGCGGCGCCGCGCAGGCCCGACACGAGGTGATGGGTGAACACCGAGCCGGCGAGCGCGCGCGATTCCTGCGACAGCTCGTCGGCGCCGCTCGACGACAGCATGACGAGGCCCGACAGCTTCGGTGCGACGACATCGACGACGAACTCGTCGACCGGCGCACCGCCCTTGCGCGTGACCGCGCCTGACTTGCACGCGTCGACGACCGCGAGCTTGATCGTCGCGGGCAGCGAGCGCAGCGTGTCCTGGAGCTCGCGATGCGATAGCGGATCGCCCTTCAGGTGGAGGTTCGTGTCGTCGGCGTGGCCCGAGTAGTAGACGAACACCAGCGTGTCTTCGCCGGTCGAGTCGTGCGCGACCTGGGCGAGCCGGCGCAGCGAGGCGCGGACTTCCGCCGTGCTCGGATCGCGGAGCAACTCGACGCGATCGGGTGCGAACCCGCCGAGCGAGACCAGCACGTCGCGCATGCGCTCGGCGTCGTTCTCGGCGTAGCGCAGCGGGCGATCCTGCGACCAGCCCGGGTTCGAGCCGATGATCAGGGCGTAGCGCTGGTCGGCGAATGCGATTCGCGGCGCGACCGCGGTCACCGCGATCGCGATTGCTATGCAGGCCGCGCGAAGCACGGTGTGACCTAACGTGCGAGCCATCTAAAAGGTTTCCAGGACAACCACATTAGAACACCCGCCCTCGTGGCTGGTTGCAAAATCGACCCGGGGTACCATCGGTAGCCGATGGAGAGTTTTGTCCAGGGCTGGTCGCTCACCATCGTGTTCTGCGGGTTCATCGTCCTGGTGTTCCTCGGCGGCTGGTTGCACGTCCACCGCGAGCTCGGGTGGGTCAAAGCGCTCACCGATCACCTCGGCCTCGAGCTCGTCGATTCGAAGGCAAAACCGGGCACGCTCGAGCAGCAGCAGATCCGCGACGAGGCCCACGCGATCCTGACCGCGACCGACCCGGCGTGGGCGCAGAAGCAGGTCCGGACCTGGCAGATGCGCGCACAGCGGCTCGAGCCGACGCTCGCGTTCTGGGTCGACCTGCTGCGCCAGCTCGGCCTGCTCGGCACCGTGCTCGGTATCGGCCTGTCGCTCGCGTACACCGGCTCGGACCTGACGAAGCTGCTCGGTCCGCTCGCGCTCAAGGTGTGGACCACCGTCGCGGGCCTCGCGTGCAGCATCGTGCTGTCCGCGAGCTTTTCGATGAAGCTCACCGCGTGGGTCGACGCTGCCGAGAAGAACCTCGAGGCGTGGGACGCGAAGCGCAGGGCGGGGACTCCGTGAGAAGACGCGCACGCCGCCATGTGCCGCCCGACCTGACGTCGCTGTTCGACGTCCTATTCATCGTGATCTTCGCCGCGTTGATCCGCGCCGCCGCCGCGCAGAATGCCGCGGCCGCTGCGATGGCGCCGAAGCCACCGCCGCCCGCACCGCCTCCGCTCGATCCGCATTCGCTGCGCGCGCGCGCCGCCGGCGAGCTCGCCGCGCGCGACACCGTGATCGTGCGGATCTCCGACAAGGGCATCGTCACCGCGCTCGAAGCGAAGGGCACGGTCACGCCGCTCGACGTGCCGCTGCTCGAGCCGAGCACGAACCCCGATATCGCGGTCGCGTATCTCGGCGATCGCTCCGCCGAGCTCCGCGTGTGTCGGATCGCCGCGGTCCACCTCGCGGTGCAAGAGCTCGCGGATCGCCTCGTGATCCTCGCGCCCGCGGACAAGCTGACCGAGCTACCGCACGCGCTGGTCGATGGCCTCAGGCAAGATGTCGAGCGATGCCTGACCGAACAACACGGGCTCGCCGTGATCGTGGAGCCGTGAATGACTGACTTTGCAAACGACGTCGCGAAGGCACTCCACAAGCGGATGCGCCGGCGCAAGCTCGCGTTCTTCGCGGTCGGTGCTGCGCTGATCGCAGCGCTGGTCTACTTCGTCACGTGCGGCCACGGCTTCGGCCTGGGCGGGCAGGGCAAGGGCTCCGGCGTCGGTCCAGGCGTGGTCGCCGCGAGCGATGCGGGGCCTTCGCGCTGCCTCGTGCGCGTGAGCGTCGCCGGTTACACGGTCGACGGTAAGACCGATGCGACGAAAGACGACGTGGTTGCCGCGTGCAAGAAGACCTCCGGCGCGGAAGTGACCGTTACGGGCGACGCGCGCGAAGGTTCGTGGACCGAGCTGAAGGCCGCACTCGAAGCCGCGCACGTCGCGGTCTATCAGCGCTAGCGACCGCGCAGCCGTGCAAACGCGTACGAGCGCCACGCGTTGCCGACCTCGTCTGGCTGTTCGCCGACGAGATTCCGGTGGTGATCGTCGGCATCGCGTTCGCCGTACAGCATCGTGATGTTGATCCGCCGGTTCTCGTAGCCGGGCTTGAACGAGACCGCATCGGTCGCGTGGAAAAGATCCGAGTTGAAGATGATCGCGCGGTTCTGCCGATACGGAATCGTGAGGCTGCGTGCGCCTCGGTCGACGAGGAATCGTCGGATCCGATCCGAGCGGCCGTTGTAGCGCTCGAAGTCCCACGACGGTGGCGCGTCCACGTCGTAGACGACGAGACCTCCGCGCGCCGGATCGAGGTTCGCGTCGTCGGGGGTGATCCACAGGTTCACGCTCACCGCCGCGAAATCGGCGTGGTTGGTCGAGTCGGCGGGCAGCGGCTCGGTGTTCTTGAACCCCCACAACTGGCGCAACGCGTGCGCTCCGATCAAGTTCGGGAGATCGGCGCGCAGGCGCTCCGCGACCTGGAGCAGGAGCGGGCAGTTGAATCCATCGTAGAAGAACGCGCCGAGCCGGCCATGGGCGTAGCGGATGCCGGACCACACCGTCGATTCGAGACAGAACTGGCGGACCTCGCGCAGCGCTTCGGGCGACAGCAAGTCGTCGACGACGACCAGGCCGAGCCTGCTCGCCAAGTACTCGGTCTCGACGCTGCGCGGATTCCAACGAGGCGAGAACACTTCGCGCACGCGCGGTGTCGACCGTACGTGCAGGATGCGGTTGTAGGTCTCACCGATTTCGGCGCGGGTCTCTTCGTCGAGCTCGAACCTGCCGTCGCCGCCGCGCGCGGCGAGGCGGTCGTGCGACCGCTGGTAGGACGCGATGATCGCGTCGACGTCGCCGCCGAGTCGCGGCCTCAGGTATTCGAGTTGCTCGATATCGTGCCTGAGCTTGGCCACGGTCACGAACGCGCGCGGCGGCAATGCTGGCACCGGGACGCCGCGGTCGCGCGGATAACGAGCGCTGCCCCAGCGCAGCATCGCGAGCGCGGCGGCGAGCTCGCCGGCGAACCGCAGATCGCGCTCCTTCATCGCTGCGCTGATGACCTCGTGGATCCACCGCGTGCCCTCGGGGCCCTCCTCGATCTCGCGATGCAAGAGCGGATGAGCTTCGGCGCTGCGGCCGATCCGGACGAGCAACAAGGCGAGGTTGCGCCGTGCCGCGCTCAGCGCGGGGTCGCGCACGAGCGCGCGCCGATAGTGCGCCACCGCGTCGTCGTACCGGCCCTGAAGCTCGCGCAACAGGCCGAGGTTGTTATGCGCGATCGGATCGTGGGGAGACGTCGTCGTCGCATCGCGATAGAAGCGCTCGGCCGCGGTCGGATTTCCGGTTAGTCGCCCGCTGCCCATTGCCCACGCGGTGAGCGGAACGTCGGCGATCAGCTCGTCGACGGCGACCTCCATCACCCGACCTCGAACGAGCCGAGCACTCCATTGTTGCGCAGCTGGATCGCGAACTGCGCGAGTGCGACGAACGAGACCTGAACGTACGAGCCGAACGGCAGCTGAAAGCCGCTGTTGTCGGTGCCGGTGCTCTGCTCGGTGCCGGTGCCCGTGCTCTGCTCGGTGCCGGTGCCCGTGCCGGTGCTCTTCTCGGTGCCAGTGCCGGTGCCGGTGCTCTGCTCGGTGCCGGTGCCCGTTCCGGTGCCGGTGCTCATTTCGGTGCCAGTCCCAGTACCGGTGCCGGTGCTCATCTCGGTGCCGGTTCCGGTGCCGGTGCTCATCTCGGTGCCGGTGCCAGTACCGGTGCTCATCTCGGTGCCGGTTCCGGTGCCGGTGCTCATCTCGGTGCCAGTGCCGGTACCGGTGCTCATCTCGGTGCCAGTGCTGATCTCGGTGCCCGTACTGATCTCGGTGCTGATTTCCGTACCGGTCCCGCCGCCCGTACTGATGTGCGTTCCACTCTGCTCGGTCAACGGATCCGTGGCGGGGTAGGTCGTCGGAACCTTGTCGGGCCGAACGTATGGGTTGACGTGCGCACACCCTGCCAAGAAAGAGGCGACCTCCGTCGCCGAGCCGCCGAGCTCGACGACGCTCTCTTGATCGGCTGAAGCCTTGATCAGGCTCAGCACGACGTCATGACCTCCGGTTCGTGCGACGGCATGGCTGAAGTCGCGGATCAGGCGGTCGCCCGGGGGAAGCTGGAAGCGGTGCCGGCGCGTGTAATCGTGCGCCCATTGCGTGAGGCGTGGGTTCGACACGATCGAATAGATCAACTGGTTGATCACGGCCGCGCGGCGCGGCGTGATCCGCGCGCCATACACGTACTCCGACGCGATCTGCGCCGGGTCCGTCACGAACTGTTCGCGCAAGAGGAAGTCGCGCGCCATCGTGCGAAACAGCGCGTCGAACCGCCGCAGGGTCGATGCGTGTTCGAGCTTTGACGGTTTCGCAGGTTCCCGATCCGACATGAAGTTCTCCTTGGTCTCGTTGGGTTGTTCAGATTCGTCGCCACGCGTGGCTTCGCCAGTGACCGGGCGATTCGTCATTCGAGATGTAGCCGTCGTCGATTCCGAGCGAACGAGCGCGCGAGTAGCCGCGCGTCTCGAGAAAGGTTCGGAGCTCTTCGCGCGCCGGACCGTGATTGTGTTCGACGGTCAACACGCGAAACCGGTAGCGGTCGAACGGGAAGCTCTTCAAGATCGCGAGCTCGGAACCCTCGGTGTCGAGGCTCCAGTAGTCGATCACCGCCGGCGCGCGCGCTTCGTCGAGGATCGACTGAAGCGTGCGTCCAGGCTTCGTCACCGTCGGCGGTGTCGCGCCCGACCAGCCGAACATCTGGCGCACGGACGCCAGCTGGCGGTCGTCGTATTCCTCGAGAATTCCGCCGTAGACGCCCGCGGCCTCGACGAGGTCCACGGGTCCGTTGCGGTCGTACAAGCAACAGTTGACGAAGACGCACCGCCGGTCGCGAACGAGCTCGCGATACATGCGCTCGTTGGGCTCGACGCAGATGCCTCGCCACCCGTAGCGCTGCTCGAGCAGGTGGGTGTTACTGCCCTTCGTCCCATTCGAGGCGCCGGAATCGACGAAGAACCCGTCGCGGAGCTCGCCGAGCACATCGAGGACGAAGCGATCTTGGCCCTGGTAGGACCAGGACTCACGCCCGCCGCCGCCACTTCGCATCATGTGCCTTCACGACGCGCGAGCGACGCGGTCTTCCGGAACTTTCGCGCGCGGCGCGATCAGCGATACGGATCGGGTTCGGGCGGCTTGGCCTTCACGATCGTGACGTGGTCCTGCTTCGGCGAGATTCGCCCGGGGTCGCTGACGAACCACTCGACGTGACCACAACCGCGGCACATCAACGCCTCCAGCAACCCCACGGCGCGCTGGGTCCGCCGATCCGCCGCGAGGTGCAATGGCCGACCGTCCTGCCGCGCGCGGTGGACGTGCAAGTACTCGTCGCCGTCGCACCACTTGCAGCGCTCGGCGACACCGTCGCGCGCCCACCGGCGCGACCGGAGCTGCGCCGCGATCTCGATCATCACGTCGTCGAACGCGAGCTCGAGGTCCGGCATCTCGTGGACCTCCGCCGCGATCTCGGTCGCGTACGCGTCGACCTTCATGACGAGCGCCCACTGGACGCTGCTCCACGCGGTCGCGCGCCGGATCTCGATCCGCGCGTGCTCGACGGGGCCGAACCGCGACGCGATCTTCTCGATCCGCTGCGTCATCCACGCGCGGAGCTCGGCCTCGATCGCGAACTCGTATCCGATGATGTCGACCTCCATCAGCCCTCCTTCGCGTGGCCTTCGAGCGCGGTGAGCGCGGCCTGGAGATCCGGCCGCTCGGTCAGCACGGGCAACACCGGATCGCTCGCCCACTTCTCGATCCGGTCGAGCGCGTTGCGGATGTGGAACTGCTTCGGGTCGAGATCGGGGACGACCTCGTCCCACACGAGCGGCATCGACACCGGCGCGCCCGCGACGGGCCGCACGCTGTACGGCGCCACGAGCAGCTGGCCGTGCGCGTTCTGGCCCCAATCGAGATAGACCCGACCGCCGCGCGCGGCGGGGTTGCGCGCGGTCGTCGCCATCTTCGGGAACCGGCGCTCGACGAGCAGGCCGATCAAGTACGCGAGCGTGCGCGCCTGGTCGAACGTGCATTGCCCGCCGAGCGGGATGAGGACGTGGAGGCCGGTCTGGCCCGATGTCTTCACGTAGTTCGGCAGCTTCGCGGCCTCGCACAGCTCGTGGATCGCGAGCGCGAGTGGGACGACGTGCTCGCGCGGCGCGCCCTTCGGATCGAGGTCGACGATCGTCCAGTCCGGCTTCTCGAGATCGACGATCCGCGACGCCCACGCGTGGATCGGGATCGAGCCGAGGTTCGCGACGAACGCGAGCCCGTCGGCGTCGTCGATCAGGATGTAGTGGATCTCGCGCTGGCTGTGCTCGCTCCACCGCAGCGTCGTGCGCAACCACGGCGGTGTCCAGTCGGGCATGTCCTTCTGGTAGAACATCTCGCCGGTGATGCCGTCGGGGTATCGGGTCAGCACCGTCGGCCGATCCTTCAAGTACGGCACCGCGTAGGGCGCGACCGCGCGGTAGTACTCGACGAGCTCGCCCTTGGTCACATCCCGGTCGCCACCCGGTGCTTGCTCGGCGGGCCAGAACACCTTGTGGAGCCGGGTCAGCCGGAGCTCGCGGACCTGCGAGTCGACTTCGAGCTCGCCGTGCGACGGCTCGCGCGGAATCGGTCCGCTATCGTCGCGCGTGTCGCGAACGGGCTCGGGCGCCGCGCTCGTCGAGAACAAGGCTGCGCCGCCGTCGTCGCGCTCCTCTCCCGTATGGCGCAGCGGCATGCCGCATTCCTTCGGCTTCTTGTCGCGGCGCAGCCGCTCGAACACGGGGAACCGCAGCGACGAGTCCTTCGGCCACTCGCGATAGCGGACCTGGACGACCAGCTCCGGCTCGATCCAGCGCGCGTCGTTCGACGCCTCCGGCCGCGGGAACGTGATCTTCCACGTCGGCTTCGCGTCGAGCTCGGCCTTGATCGCCACGAGCTGCTTGTCGTCGAAGCCGCTGCCGACCTTGCCGGCCCACACCCAGCGCTCGTCGACCCACACGCAGAGATGCAGTGCGCCGATGCCGTTGCGGGACCCTTTCGGCGGCGTGTAGCCGCACACCGCGAAGTCGGCCTCGGGATCCGACTTCATCTTCAGCCAGTCCTTGGAACGGGTCGAGCGATACGGCGAATCGGCGCGCTTCGCGACGACGCCTTCGAGCCCGCGCGCGACGATCTGTGCGAGCAGCGCTTCGCCCTGGGTCGGGATGTGCTGGCCGAACCGCAGCGGGCCGACCGACGGTAACAGGCGCTCGAGCAGCGACTTGCGGACGAGCAGCGGCAAGCCGCGCAGGTCGTAGCCCGCGGCGCCGAGCAGATCGAACACGACGTACGTCACCGGATCCGCCATCGCCGCGCGCGCGATCTCGGACGTGCGATGCATCTGGCCGCGGAACGACAGCTTGTGAAAATCCGGCTTGCCCTCGGCGTCGAACATCACGATCTCGCCGTCGAGGACGAGGCCGGGAATCGGCAGCGCGCGGATCGCGCTCGTCAGCTCGGGATAGCGATCGGTCGGATCCTGCGAGCTGCGGTAGCGCAGCGCCGCCTGACCCTTGCCGCCGAACGACAGCATGCGGAAGCCGTCGTACTTGAGCTCGAAGATCCAATCCGACGACGAGAACGGCGCGTCGGCGGTGTGACACAGCATCGGCTCGAACGAGCCCGGTGCGAGCGTGCGCTTCGGCGCCCCGAGTTGCGCGAGCTCGGCGACGAGCGCCGCGTGCTTCGGCGCGCCTTCGAACAGCTCGTCGATCGTCAGGCCCGACAGCACGGATGCCCCCGACACGGGCGCTTCACCGGCGAGAAACGCATTCGCGTAGTCGTCGCGCTTCTTGATCAGCAGCCAGTCGTTCGAGCCGCGGCCCGAGTTGCGGCCGCGCGTGCCCTTGCCGGTGTGGACGAGCGTGAACGCGCCGCGCAACTTGTAGCCGTAGAGCTCGAACTTGATCTCGCCGTCGAGCATGCCCTGCGCCGGATCGATCAGCGGACGGAACAGGCCGCGGTCCCACGCGATCATCGGCCCCGCGCCGTAGTTGCCCGGCGGGATCACGGCCTCGAAGTGGACGTACTCGAGCGGGTGATTCTCGACCTTGACCGCGAGCCGCTTGTCGTCCGGGTCCATGGACGGCGGCTTTGGTACGGCCCACGAGCACAGCACGCCGTCGATCTCGAGCCGGAGATCCCAGTGCATCCGGGTCGCGTCGTGCTGGTGGACGACGAACATCCGAGGGCCTTTTCCGATGGCCTTCTCGGTGGTTGGGCTGCTGGCCATCGGTTCAGGTGTCGAACCGGCGACCCGCTTCTCACGGTAGCGGTCGAGACCCTCGTCGGGGGCTCCGTCTTTAGGATCCTCGGGCACGGACCGGTACAATTTACGCCATGCCCGCGCGTTCCATAGGTACAGCCACGATTTCGTTCGGCCTGGTCTCGATTCCGACCAAGCTGTACACGACCAACGAATCGGGGAGCGACATCCACTTCAACATGCTCCACGACAAGGACGGAGCGCGGTTGAAGCAGCAGTACATCTGCACGAAGTGCGGCGAGGTCGTCGATCGCGAGCACACCGTGAAGGGCTACGAGCACGCGAAGGGCCAGTACGTCGTCCTCAATAACGACGAGCTGAAGGCGCTCGACGCGGTCGCGTCGCAGACGATCGCGCTCGAAGAGTTCGTGCCGGCCTCGGCGGTCGATCCGCTGTTCGTCGAGAAGAGCTACTACCTCGGGCCCGACAAGGGCGGCGAGCGCGCGTACAAGCTGATCCGCGATGCGATGCTCGAGACCGGGCTCGTCGGTATCGCGTCGTACGCGGCGCGCGGCAAGCAGTACATCGTCGCGCTGCGGCCGTTCCAGGAAGGCTTGATCATCCACCAGCTGCGCTACGCGGCCGAGGTCAAGCCGTGGGCCGAAGTGCCGATGCCGGATCTGCCGGAGCTGAAGCCCCAGGAGATCGGGCTCGCGAAGCAGATCATCCAGCAGATCCAGCACGAGACCTGGAACCCCGAGAAGTACAAGGACGAGGTCCAAGAGCGGATGCTCGAGCTGATCAACAAGAAGGTCGAAGGCCAGGAGATCACGGTCGCGCCCGAGGCGCCGGCCGGCAAGGTCATCGACCTCATGGCTGCGTTGAAGGCGTCGCTCGGTATGGCGAAGGACGCCGAGCCCGAGCGCAAGCCGGCGATCGCGAGCGAGGCTGCAGCCGAGGAGCCCGCCGCGAAGAAGAAAGCGCCGAAGAAGAAGTCGGGTTAGCTCCTTCGAATCTCGAGGTTCGCGAACGATGCCGGCTGGCTGTCGACCCACAGTCCGATGGCGCCGCTGCTCCGCGCCAGACGATCGACGACGAGCGTCGGCTGCGCCGCGTGATCGACGAACACCTTCACGGTCGTGGGATCGATCTCGATCCGCGCGTGAAACCAGCCGGCGGGGTCGGGGACCGGTGCGATCGCCGCCTCGTACTTGCCCGCGGCCTGCGCGCGCAGCGCCTCCCACGTGTGCTCGGGCCACGCGACGTACTGGACCGCGTGCGAGCGCTCGATCGGATCGACGGCGCGAAACCGGAATGGCCGGAAGTAGATCGCCTCGTAGTGCGTCGGGTCGGCGACGCCGAACGCGATGCCGACGAAGCTCGCGTTCGCTTCGCCGAGCCCGCGCAGGTCGACATCGATCGTGCCGCGGTCGAACGCGACACCGCTGACCAGCGCCATCCCGACGTTGCTGCCTTTGCGATTGCCGCCGATCGGGCCGATCGTCACGCCCTGCTTCTCGGTGCTCGGTTGCACCTCGATGTTCACGGCACGCCAGCGCTGGGTGTCGGCGATCGCCGAGACATCGGGGCGTACGGCGGATCCACTCGCGGCACACGCGGCGAGGACGAGGAGCAGGGCGCGCATCGCTCGATCCTGCCGGCGCGTTTGACGCGTGTCGATGCGACGCCGCTTGTCGCACGTGTACCGGGCGGTGGAAACGGTATGCTGCGGCCGTGCCCGAGCTCCCGGACGTCGCGGTCTACGTCGAGCGCCTGGCCGCGTTCGTCGTCGGTCAACCGCTGCAGGGCATCCGGCTACCGAGCCCGTTCGTGCTGCGCACGTACACGCCGTCGCCGAAGGAGCTGGTCGGCGCGAAGGTCACGGGCGTCGAGCGGATGGGCAAGCGGATCATCCTCGCGCTCGAGGGCGAGCGCTTCATCGTCATTCACCTGATGATCGCCGGCCGGCTGCGCTGGAAAGAGCCGGCCGCGAAGCTGCCGGGCAAGCTCGCGCTCGCGGGCTTCGACTTTCCGAACGGCACGCTGATCTTCACCGAGGCGAGCCCGAAGAAGCGCGCGTCGCTCCACCTCGTCGCCGGTCGGGCGGGGCTCGCGGAGTTCGATCGTGGCGGCCTCGACGTCCTCGGCGCGAGCGCGAAAGAATTCGGCGAGCGGCTGCGCAGCGAGCGCCACACCGTGAAGCGCTCGCTCACCGATCCGACGCTGTTCGATGGCATCGGCAACGCGTACTCCGACGAGATCCTGTGGGCCGCGAAGATGTCGCCGTTCCGGATGACGAGCGCGCTCGAGAACGAAGAGGTCAAGGCGCTCCACACCGCGTGCAAGACCCAGCTCGTGCTGTGGACCGATCGCCTGCGCGCCGAGGTCGGCGATGGCTTCCCCGACAAGGTCACCGCGTTCCGGCCCGAGATGGCGGTCCACGGCAAGTACAACGAGCCGTGCCCGCGCTGCGGGACGAAGGTCCAGCGGATCGTCTACGCAGACAACGAGGCGAACTACTGCCCCACATGTCAGACCGACGGCAAGCTGCTCGCCGACCGCTCGCTGTCGCGCCTGCTCAAGGACGACTGGCCGAAGACGCTCGAAGAATTAGAGGACAAGAAGCGAGCTAAATAGATCGCGGGAATTTTTCATGCGTTTCCCCTCAAGCGTCCGAAATCGCTCTGGGGTGCCATGAGAAAAGTCCTAGCTGGTCTACTGCTGTCTGCGGCCGTCGCCGCCTGTACGCCGAAGCACGCATCGTTCGTGAAGGTCGACAACGTCGCGCTCGGTCGCGTCGTGATCTACCGCAACGGCGTTGCCTACTACGAGCGCCACGCGTTCGTCGAGGGCGGGATGCTGACCGTGAGCGTGCCGCGCGATCGCGTCGACGACTTCCTGAAGTCGCTGACCGTCGTCGATGCGATCAGCGGCAAGGCGCTGCCGGTCTCGATCCCCCGCCAGCAAGAAGGCGACGGCACGAACCTCGTGATGAAGCTCGAGCTACCACCCGAGGCGAAGGGCAAGGCCGAGGTCGTCCTGACCTACGTCACCGAGTCGCCGTCGTGGAAGCCGAGCTATCGCGTCGCGGTCGGCGCGAACAACAAGGTGATGCTCGAGGGCTGGGCGATCGTCGACAACACCTCCGGCGAGGACTGGAAGGGCGTGAAAGTCGGCGTCGGCTCGAGCTCGGCGCTCTCGTTCAAGTACGACCTGTGGAGCGTGCGCCAGGTCCAGCGCGAGACGCTGCAGGCCGAAGAGAAGTTCGCGATCGCGCCGCCGACCGGTAGCTCGCCGTACGGTGGGACGAAGCCTGCCGCGCAGAACAGCGAGCCGCTCGTCGCCGAGCTCGGCGATGACGAGATCCGACGCCCCGAAGGCCATCCCGAAAACGCGAAGAGCAAGAGCGTCGCGAAGAAGGACCTCGAGGAGGACGACTTCGACGGCGTCGGCGATGCCGGCGGTTACGAAGGCGGCGTCGCGGCCGGGCCGGTCCCCGCCTCGGTAGCTCCGAGCCACTCGCCGAAAATGCCGTCTCCGGCGCCGCCGCCGCGCAAGGGTGGCGGACGTCGCCCGACCACGACGCACACGTCGCTCTCCGCGAACGATACGGCGAAGGAAGCGGTGCGCGATCAGCGCGTCGCGACCGGCGATCAGAAGATGCGCGCGGTCTCGCAAGGGCTCGTCCACTCCGACAAGAACATCGTGATCGAGGCGTACGCGGATGCGAATCGCAACGAGGGCTCGATCAACGGCACGCAGCGCGCGACCGACCGCGCGAACATCGTCCGCAACCAGCTGATCGATGCAGGCGTCGCGCCCGCGCGGATCAAGATCGTGACCCACGTCGATCCGGGCAACGCCGAGCGCGTTCGCCTCGTCGCGCAGGCGCCTTCGCCCGCCGAGCAGCAGCAGGCGAAGGGCGGCGGGAAGAGCAACGATATCGACGCGCAGGCGGTCGGCGAGAGCCACTTCGAGAACCCGATGCCGATGACGGTCGAGAAGGGCAGCTCGGCGATGGTCTCGATGGTCCGCGCGAAGACCGATGGCGAAGTCGTGTACCTCTACGACGCCGAGAGCGAGCGCGGCAACGATCACTTCGCGTTCCGCGCGGTCCGGTTCCTCAACCCGACCGACTCGACGCTCGAGACCGGCCCGGTCACGGTCTACGGCGACAAGCGGTTCATCGGCGAAGGCCTGACCGAGCCGATTCCGCCGAAGTCCGAAGCCGTCGTCCCATACGCGCTCGATCGCCAGATCGTGATCGAGAAGGCCGATAGCGAGGACAACCGGCTCTCGCGGCTCGTCACGCTCCAGCGCGGCGTGCTGACCGCCGAGGTCCAGCACATCCGCCACGAGAAGCTGACGATCACGAACCGGCTGCCCGAGGTCGCGAAGGTCTACATCCGCCACACCGTCAACAAGGGCTGGAAGCTGATCGATGCGCCGCCGGCGTCGGAGCGGGTCGGCGATGCGCACCTGTTCGAGGTCGACCTCAAGGGTGGCGAGACCAAGGATGTCGAGATCGCGGAAGCGACGCCGATGGAGCGCACCCTCGATCTCAACGCCGACGTCACGATGGACATGATGAAGGTCTACGTCGACTCGGCGGTCGGGACGCCGGCGCTCAAGAGCCAGCTCGAGAAGGTGCTCGCGATCCACAAGCAGCTGATCGACTACTCCGAGGAGCAGACCAGCATCCATCGCCGGCTCGACGAGTACCGCGAGCGGATGGACGAGCTCCACGGCCAGATCGTCACGCTCCAGGCCGTGAAGACCGGCGGCGATCTGATGAGCCACTTGAAGGACAAGATGAAGGACATCTCCGAGCGCGTGCAGAAGGCCACGATCTCGCTCGTCGACTTCGAGGAGAAGATCATGCTGACCCGCGTGCAGTTCCAGGACGCGATCGCGGAGCTAACGCTGCCCGACGTGACGCAGCCCACGGCCGTGACGATCAAGAAGTGAAGGTGCTAGCCTCCGGGCATGATCCGGATGCTGTCGATCGCGGTCGTGCTGGGAGCGTTACCCGCGTGCGGTGGTGGTGGTGGCGGGACGCCGGATGCGGCGGCGGCGCAGGTCACGTTCACCGGCGAGATGATCGATTGGGACTCGGACCACGGCGCGGCGTTCTGCGGCGTGTACAACGTGTCGCTCGCGCAGCACGACAACGCCGCGAACACCGACAAGACCGCGCCGAACGGCCGGATGGTGATGATGGTTCCGGACAACGCGAGCGTCCGGATCGACGTCACGCCGCCGCCGGGTGCCTCGGAGTGCGCGACGACGGTCGGGCTGTACCAGCTGCCGGGCATCATCATCACGGGCAAGGGCCAGCTCGACTCCGGCAAGGACAACTCGTTCCGGATGATCGGGATGAACCGGATCCCGACGTGGTTCTCGCAGTTCGGCCTGACCTACGATGCGGCGAAGGCGATCATCTTCGTTCACGTCGAGGGAACGCCGGTGGCGGTGAAGAGCAGCGCTGCGAGCGATACCGCGATCGCGGGCACCGAAGCACAATGGGCCGCGGGCTCGACCGGTCAGAACGTCGTGTTTCCGAATGCAGCCGTCGGAACGTCGGCGATCTCGCTCGATGGTGTGACCGCGCTGAACGCGCAGACCGTGCCGACGGTCGCCGGCACGATCACGTACATCACGCTCGTCAATCCGAACTAGAAGCGTAGGCGTAAGCGTAGGCGTAGGCGATCCGGGACTACGCTAGCCAGTGCCTGGATGCTTCGATCGCCAGGACGCTTGATAGCGGACGATCGATGGCGGGTGCGATGGACCGTGGGCGACGGATCACGGCAGGTTCGCTCGCCGACTCGTTCGCTCGCCAGGAGGTTCGCTCGCCGAGATGTTCGCTCGCCAGGACGTTCGCTCGCCAGGACGTTCGCTCGCCAGGACGTTCGCTCGCCAGGACGTTCGCTCGCCAGGACGTTCGCTCGCCAGGACGTTCGCT